>Ga0008650_1000232_pt1 | contig 30202 bp, 25 predicted proteins | sample SaaInlV_150m_DNA_2_FD_59172 | JGI IMG/M metagenome (GOLD analysis project Ga0008650, IMG submission 59172) | Marine microbial communities from expanding oxygen minimum zones in the Saanich Inlet - SI037_S2LV_150m_DNA | ecosystem: Environmental > Aquatic > Marine > Intertidal zone ...
CTTTATGGTAAAATGTTAGAAATTCTTAAAAATAACTCGCTGTTCTAGGCTTGACCCTTTTCTTATTTTTAAAATATAAAAATCCTTGTTCAGCTAGATACAAATAACCTTGAGACCAAGAAATCCAATTTTTATTATTAGTTACCAGCATGAATTTTTGCTTTTTACTATTCATCTTGTTAATCTTTAGTAATTTCCTCAGTTGCTTGGATAATATTTAAATCGTAATTGTCTTGTCCAAATTCACACTTGCCCAAAATCATTAGAGGTATTTTCTTAACCGTGATATTAGTGTGTCTACAGTCACATTCGGGAGCATAAGATTTAGCGCAAATAAGTAAACTTTCCTCATCATTCATTTCTTCGTGGATCTTATCTAGTTGCTCAACTGTGATAAAGGCAGTTGTAGTAAACATATAATCCGTTTCGGTTGATTGACCGTGTTTCCAATACACCTCTTCATGTGGAGCAAATCTAAACCCTTCATGCTTACACATAGCCGCACTCAACATATTTGCATTGTATTTTTCATCAATAACCCAGTTGTCATATTTATCCTTCTGAAGAAGGCTTGGCGCAAGATTGTAAAACTTGAATCCACCTCCGCCTTTCCACTTGACAGTCTTTGAAACACCACTCTGATCTGTCCCGTCTACAATAGCCTTGAGACGAGGAAGACAATGTGTGTTAGCGTGATCACCAAGTTCAATTCCAATATATTTTCGGCCCATCTTATGTGCTACTGCAATTGTAGTCCCTGAACCAAGAAAGGAATCTAGCACAAGATCACCAGGATTTGTAGACATCTGAAATATCCGCCTTATTTGTGCTTCAGGTTTTTTGCTTTTTGCAAAAGTAACGTTGCCTTCTTTTGCAATCCCTTGATAATTCATATCAGTCCATATGTTTGTAACTAATTCTGCTGTTACTAATTCTCCATCCACTTCTCTCATTTTATCCTTATAAAAAAGGACTCTGTCTCCTTTCCATAAATAAATATTTGGATACCCCTCTCTTTCTAGAAGATAAATTCTCGAGCTGTCTTTCTTTGAAATATCAATTAGATCTCTTGTTTGTTTACCAACACCTGAATAGCTTGGTTGAGCAAATCTTATAATTCTTTCTGGAAATTTATTTAATGCGGATTTTAGTGTTAAAGAATATTTAGCAAGTGCTTCTTTGAGCGGAATAAAATTCCAATCCTTATAATCGTCATCAAAATTATCTATAAATTTCGAGTATGCTTTATCGTAATCTCTTTCATGATAAACGGGTTTATATGTCCACTTTGATTTATTTTTAGCATACGAAAGCATGTGATCACAAACTTGGACAGGAGTTGGATTAATTGCCTTATGACCAGTTGCTGCGCCACGTTTTATTGTTGTTTGAATAATAAAATTCTTACGATTAAATATTTCATCACACATTACTTTCAGATAATGCCCTTCATTTTCATCAATAGAAATCCAAATACTTCCATCGTCCGTTAAAAGGTTTCGCAATATTTCTAACCGAGATTTCATTAAGCTTAGCCAAATACTATGTTCTAATCCATCATCGTAGTGCTCAAAGGCATTCCCCGTATTATACGGAGGGTCAATATAGATGCACTTCACCCTACCTGCATAATCCTGCTCCAAAGCTTTCAATGCCAAAAGATTATCTCCATGAATGAGCATGTTTCTTAAATTCGAATCACCATAAGATTTTTCAGGATCTTCAATGAGGATTCGAGGTTCGAGTTTAAGTTTCTCATCTTTCCCAATCCATGTCAGCTCAAGGCATTGCTTCCTCTTTCTTGGGAACTTGCCGTTTTGTTGTTGGTTATTATTCATAAAATATATTAATTTAAATTATTTTCCAGCGGATGGCAAACAATTGTTCTAGATTAGAGTTTTGTTTTAGCTGTGCCTCTACACGCTCAATAAGATTTTCTTTTCGGTCTTCCACTTCATCTTGAGCTTCAAAAAGTTTCTTCCTCATTTCATTACGCTTTTTCTCCATGTCTTTAATCTCTTTTTGTATCTTCAGCTTTTCATCCAAGTTCAAGATTTTTCTAGAACTGGTTTTAGTAACTTTGATATCAATATCAAGTTTCTTTAGATCAAGCTCTAGAGCTATTTTAATATCATTAGCCCACTTATCCAATTTTTCCACCTCAGCGTCAAAAAACTCACTATTACGCTCAGCTATTTGCCCTGAAACAAGGGTAATCACTTGATCTTCAAATTCATTAATATTTTGAATATCTTCAGAACTCAACCCCTCGCAGTCTTGTTTCTTCCCGGTAAGTGCAAAAATCTTTTTGGCGACTTCTGATTCAAGCTTCTCACCGTTGCTATCCAAGGCTGATATAATAATACGATCTTCCTTCTCAAATGCTTGAACAGTATAATTTGAAACACGAAGTATTCCGCTTTGTCCAACTAATGGTTCTAAAACAGAGATGATTGTTTGATGATTGCTATAATCGAAAACAATTTCGTTTGTTGGTAATTCCTTGCCCTTTACTTCACTTAAAATTCTTTGAGCCAATGGATGGGCAGGTCGGTAGACATGTGAATCTTCAACATTATTTCCAATTTTATAAGGACCCGGTGGAATAACTTCTCCTTGAAATGGGTTTTTCTTTAGTGAAAAGGAATATTCATGATCTGCAAATTTTGCACTATCACCTAAGTAATACTTTGTTGTTTCCCATAACCATTTTTGATAAGTATCCAAATATTGCTGGCTCTCATGAAGATTTAATCTCAACTTTTCATGAACTTCAGTGTCAAAATTTTCTAATAGCTTTTGTTTGGCATCACCCATGTTTTCTTGAATGCTGACATCCATCTCTTCTTGAAGAGAATCGAAAGCGCTATTGATTTCATCTGCTGATCTACAAGTTTGATAAATAGCAGCAATACGTTTTTCAAAATCCACTCCTGATTCAATAGTTCCAGGAATGTCATCGCTGGCACCAAACACACCTTTGAATAGATTAAATTTCTGATCTAATAATTCATATACCCTTCGGTCAGCGGCATTTTTTCTATTTATGAAATTTATTACTACTACATCATGTTTCTGACCATAACGATGACAACGACCAATTCTTTGCTCGATTCGCTGAGGATTCCAAGGAAGGTCGTAGTTTATAACCAATGAGCAAAACTGAAGGTTAATACCTTCCGCACCTGCTTCCGTTGCGATCATTATTTCCGCTTCATTTTTAAAATACTCCACGATTGATGCACGCATGTCAGCAGATTTTGAACCTGTAATTTTATCTGTATCTTTATACTTCTCCAACCAATCCTTATAAATCTCTTTTGACTTCGGATCGTTGTTAGAGCCATTAAAAAATACCACTTTATCCGTGTATCCATTATCAGAAAGTAACTCCAATAAGTAATTTTGAGTGATCCTGGATTCCGTGAAGATGATTGCCTTTTTTTTTGCTCCAAATTCTTCTGCCTTTTGAAATCCTTTATTAAGCCCTTCAAGTAGAGCATCTCCCTTTGAATTTTTAAAGATATTTTTGGCTAAATCCCTATATCTTTCCAAATCCTTCTTCTCCTCTTTCATTGCAATAATATCTTCTTTCGTAAATACTTTTTCATCTTCTTCCGTCTCCTCATCAATATCTTCCTCTTCATCAATCCATTCGTCAGACAATTCTTCAAATCCGTCAAAATTTTCTTCTATGCCCGGAATACCTAATTCTTCTTGTACTTGTTGTTTTTTCGCCGTTTCAATGAGTTTTTTTAGCTTAAAGGCAAGTCCATCCAATGTACTAGCAATAGCAAAAGAAGACGAAGCTAAAAGTTTTCTTAAAATAAGTGACATCAGATGTCTTTGGCTTGCAGGTAAAGCATATAGCTTGGGTCTTTGTAAATAATCTGTCATTTCATCGTAAAGTTCCACTTCTTTTTCTGATGGAATATAATCCTGTGTTAAAGGAATACGCTTGGTGTATTTAATATATTCCAAAACTTGTTTTCTAAGCGTTCTAATGCAGACAGTTTTTAATCTATTCCTTAGATCAAGAAACATCTCTTGCTTTGGTTCAACCAAGCCTAATTCATTTTCATATATATCCTGAACCTGGGAAACACGAGCATATTGCGACTTAAAACTCTTAAGATCCCCAAATACATGATCATCAATTATGCTTACAAGACCATATAGTTCTAACAGTGAATTTTGAAGAGGAGTTGCTGTAAGCAAAATTTTAGGAACATTTTCAAGTGCGCCTTTTATATCTTTAGCAATTTTATTACTCGGTTTGTAAACATTTCTAAGCCTGTGAGCTTCATCAATAATTACTAAATTCCATGGAATTTGTTTAACATATGGGGCTTTATTCCTTGCAAAATGATATGAGCAAATAACAATAGTGTCTTCCTGATCAAATGGATTAAGATTTCCGTCTTTAATACATCGATTAAAAGACTTAGCCTCTAGAATCACTGATGGTATAAAAAACTTTTCTTGTAGCTCGGTACTCCATTGTTTACGAAGACTAGACGGAACAATGAGAAGCATTTTTCTTTTACGCTCAGCCCATTTTTGAGAAATAACCAAACCAGCTTCAATTGTTTTTCCTAAACCTACCTCATCCGCCAAAATAGCACCCTTGGAAAGTGGCGAACGAAAAGCAAATAAAGCCGCTTCAATCTGATGAGGATTAAGATCAACCTGAGCATTAGATAAAGTGGAGGTAAGTTTCTCCAAACTATCAGAGGAACTTCTCTTTGTTAGCTCGTAAGCATAATATTTTGCGTGGTAATCAGTTATCTTCATGATTTTGTCCACAAAATACGCTTTTTTGGCTATAAAATCAAACACTCAAAGAATTACATACAATGGTGATTCCTCCCTCTTGCAACACCAATTTCTCCCCTAATTCCTTCAACATTTCTCCTTTTTCCTTCGCACTTCCCTGAGAAAGAATGAAATTGATGTATTCCTTTGCGGTAATAGATTTCCCTTGTTCTCCGTGTCTTATTTTTTCCAACTGATTCCATTTATTCACCTCATGCATAATCTTTCTCTTGAGATGAATGTTCTCGAGAGAAACTTTATCGACAAGTATTGAAACCTGTTCAACGAGTTTTTCTTCTCGAATGTATTTTGATTTACAACTCTTTCGCCCCCCATGCTTGTTGCATTTGTAGTATGTGTATTCTTTCCCGTGGCGATTGATGTGTGATTCTCCAGAGATCCCACTTCCACAATGCCCACACTTGAGAATGTGGTTGAAGTAAAAATTTTTCCGTCCCCATTTCCCTTTGTCAGAAGTTTTCAGTGCTTTTCGTGCCTTCTCGAAAATCTCTTTTGTAATAATTGGTTCGTGGTTGCTTTTGTACCAATTCCCCCCACCTTTGGGGAATTCAAATTCTCCGTAGTAGTAGGTGTCTTTGAAGATCCGAAAGATCATACTAATCGGAGGAACTTTCCCGGAACGGGTTCTAAATCCTTCATCAACGAGATATTCCCATACCTGTCGTCCGCTGAGTCCTCCGTTTATTAGGTACTCAAATGCCTTTTTGATAAAAGGCGCCCTTTCTTCATCTATGACCACTTTACTTGGTTCTCCAAACCTTGTGCTTCTGATTAATGTATACCCAATCGGTGGTTGTCCCGGCCGTATTCCTATTTCACATTTGGCTCGAAGTCCTCGTTTTACATTCTTTGCTCGATTGTCATTTTCTAGTTTCGCCTGAGAACACAGAATCATCAGCAGAAACTTCTCATCGGGCGTGTTTGTAAACGCCTGTCCGAACGTCTGGATCTTCGCCAGCACCTTTTTGTCCATCATGTCGACCAATGTTCCCAGATCTCCTGCATTTCGACTGAGACGGTCAGGAGCCCACGTAAGGATGGCATTTTGAAGACCTCTGAGAAGCTCTTTAAACCCTGTCCTTTGACCTGATTCTTTGGCAGATTTGCTTTCTCGAACAATTTCTATGATCTCGATACCTTCTTTTTCTGCCAGACGAGTCATTTCCATGATTTGTGAGTCGATACTCATGGCTTGTCGTTCATCCGCTTCTGAAGATTTACGAGCATAAAGGCAGTATTTTAGCGGTATTTCGTTTTCCATTACCCCTATTGATGCCAGAGAAAAGGGGGAAGTCTAGGTTATTCTGTTAAAAAACAAGATCCAACAGTCTTTCTATTTTTTCTTTTGTTTGTGTTTTTAACTTTCGTATTTCATCAACGTTGTTTGCCCCTCGTGCCTCTGAAATGGTGATGTTAAAATGTTTATTAGTGTTATCTACTTCTGCAGTGATAGCTTTTTTGGTGTGGTATCTTTTGCAATTATTTCGAAGCCAAAAGGTACAAGCTCCGAAATGATCATCTTTGATTTTATTGATAATTTGCGATTCCGCTAAATCATTCGTTCTTTCTCTGGAAACAGATAAAGCCTCTTCAATAGCTTCTGTGAAATCGGAATCGTCTTCCTTCCATCGATAAAACATCATCCGAGTAATACTCACCTTTTGACACGCCGTTTCAACAATGGGTGTTTTCGACAGGAGTTCTACAAGAAGTTTTTTCTTCTTTTCTTTTTCTTTCTCGGATATGTGTGGTCTTCCGCTCATTTTTTAGTCATTTTTTGTGCTTTTTGTTTTGTTAGCAGTTCCCATCGATTGATAATCACATCACAAAAGGCAGGATCCTTTTCTACCAAGAACGCCTTTCTTCCGAGTTGATCACAAGCGATTAATGTTGATCCACTTCCTCCAAATAAATCCAAGATGGCATCTCCCGGTTTTGTACAGCGTTTTAGAGGACGTTCGTGCAATGTGCAGGGCTTTTCCGTTGGGTGCAGGTATGCTGCCGTGGGGAGTCTTTTTACGAGCCAGATATCCAACAAATCTTCGATATCCTCGATGGTTTGGTTTCCAGTACCGATTTCCGGATTGAGAATCTCTGTGAAATTTAAAGATTTCGGACTCAAATATGGTTTTCCAATGGTTCCATATACACAGGGTTCGTAGCATTTATTGAACGCCACATGGGGTGTTGCATTTTGGTTGTTCTTAATCCACAAACAAACACGCTTATTTTTGACTCCGTTCTTCTGATACAGCATTTGCAAAAGTCCGATGTAGGTTTGGTCGCAGTAATAGAAGATGTGTGCATCCTTTTTACAATGTTTCAGTCCATTCCTGAGCGTTTGCTCCAAAAACACTTGGTAGTCTTGGTATGATTTCTGGTCATCGACTTTTGCAGAAGCATAATTTTTTGTCCCTCCCAGTCCTTTCTCATAATCAAGGGAAATGTTGAACGGAGGATCTGTGTAAATTGTGTTGATCTTTGTTTTCTCGAGAAGCTTGGTAATAACTGTTGAATCCGTGGAATCTCCGCAAATAAGACGATGGTTTCCGAGTTGAAACAGTTCACCTTCTTTTGTTTGTGGATTTTTCTTGGCTTCTTCTAAGGCTTTTTGAGTGTCGAAATTGTCACCTTCAACTTCGGATTCATCATCCCAGATCATCGAAAGATCTTCATCATTAAACCCAATATCCGAAAGCAAATCCATGTCGAAATCCTTGAGCATTTCAAAATCCCAATCTCCCGTATTGCGATTAAGACGGAGATTGAGTTCTCGCTCTTTTCCTTCTTCAGGGATGTTGATGTAGACAACGGGAACTTCTGTATATCCTAAATCTTTCGCAATCTTGAGCCGAAAATGCCCCCCAATGACGATATTGTTTCGTTTGGGAGCACTATTGGCAAGAATCGGATCTACTAATCCGAAGCGCTCAATTGACTCTGTAAGTTGTTTGATTGCTGTTTCGCTCCATTTGCGAGGGTTGTATTGAGATGGATGGAGGTCTTTTACGGGAACTTGAATAATAGAAAGTGGGGATGCCGATGCCGATGTGTTTGTAACCATGACCCCATTGTCCACATCGATTGGTACACCAGAGGTACAAATAGGACGTTTTCAGGTACAAATCGTTAAATAAGAACAATCACATTTTCCCCTTCAAGACGAAATAAATTCGAACATCCATTCTTTCTAAGTTTTGAATTTAACCTCTTAATAGCTTGATCAAGGGCTTTTGAAGCTGAATTATTTCCTCCATATACGGCAACTTCGACTTGTTCGTATTTAAAAACCTTTTGTTCTGGATTTTTAAATAAAAAGGAACAAAGGTTCTTTTCGATTGGAGACAACGTAATCGCTCCTTCTGGAAATTTTAGTTTCATTGTATTCCAGCAAAAAACAGACTGTTCTTGAGAAGCATCTGACTTTGTTTTATCTCCCAAAAATCCAGCAAGAAATTTTCTGTCCTCTGGATGCATCGGTTTTTGATGACATGGAGGGAGGAAGACAGGAGTTTTCTGTGTGATGAATTCCATGTTTTCCCTTTGTTTTTCCCATTCTCCTGACTTCTTTACTACTTCATTGAAAAGTTTTATATCTGGAATGAAAATTTCATTTATCCTTTGTGCTTGCTCAGCGAGGGATTCAATCGCACGTATGCTTGGAAATGAATGTTTTACAGATTCGATTGCTTTTTTCATTGGTTCTATCTGTAAATCAATGCTTTCTTGCAGAGACTTTCCTATAGATAATATTCGACTTTGTTGTTCAGTAGTTAGTTTTCGTTTTTTGTTTAAAGAATCCTTTTTCATGCCTTGTATTATATATTTTTTAGTAATCTTGAGAATTCATCATTTTTGATATCTAATTTTTCAAGAATTTCCTTTGCTGGTTTATACTCATTTGGATGCACCCCATCAGAAAGAATATAAAGTCTTATATTCTTTAATTTTTTATCTATCTGAATCTTGTCTTCTAATATTTTCTTACCAGAATTCTTCAGAGATATAATTACAATGTGTAGTTTTAAATTCTCATCGAAAGTTCCTGAAATCAATTCTTTCGTTTCCCCTGTTTTAAGTGAAAACTGTTTTAATTTCCATTTTTCAATAATTTGATTCCACTCCTCACAAAACTCGAACATAGTGTTTCTGTTCCAACCGATATCCGCTTTTACATCAATCAGATGGAATATTTTTCCCTTATCAAAAAGAACAATATCTGGATACTTATTATTTTTTGTGCCATCGACTTTAATAGACTGATCTACAAAATAAGAATATTTTTTTGAAGAATTTTCTACTAAATATAAAGCCAGAAGATCTTCTAACTGACTGGATATAGAAGAACTCCTCCCTCTGAATATTCTAGAGTGTTCAAATTTAGATTTTCGTGCATTTTGGTAAAGCTTTACAACTTTGTTAAAAAAATCGTTGGTATTCATTTTCTAATGTTAATTTGCATAGATAATACTTTAAAACAGACAATTTCCAATGTTCTCAATTATTTAATGAAAAGTTAAGAACTTACTGCATCGGGATTGATTTTAAACGTCAGAATTGCTAGAACCTTTATATGAAAATTTGCAATGTTTCATTTGAGCATTTCTATGTTATAAAACCTGAAACAACTGAATCAGGGGGAATTCTCAAACTAAATCTGGATGGGACAGATCTAAAGGTAAATATATTATAGGAAATAAATAGATGAAAACAGAAGTTGAAAATTTGCTCATAAAATTATCCGACTATTGGGGACAATGGGAAGAAGTACTTCCTGTGTTTGAAGGAATGAAAGGAGAGGATTATTACCTAAAAAGACGTATCCCAAAACTCAGAGATAACCCAGGATCCGGTGATGAAACAGAATGGGGGATATTTAAAGAACTAGAAAAGTTCCTTACTCAGCAAGAATTAGATGATTTGCCAAGTTTAATAAAAGAAGCTCGCTATCAGAAAGAATTGAAAAAGGTTGAAGAGGAAAAAAACAAAGAGCGAAAAATAAAAGAACAGGTAGGAAAATTAAAAGAAGAAAAGAGAATCCAACAGGAAAGTTTAGACGCAGAAAAAAAAGTTTTGGAATTTTTAAAAGAAACCAGATTCCAAGAAGCGGACGATGCTTTTCTTGAGAACAAAAAATCCTTTTTAGAAGAATTTAACTATGAAACAAAAAAAGCAAAATATATTGAAGAATATTTCAAAGATGAATTTGTTCGTAAAGGAATAATTAAACATGCTCCTGATTTAGAACAATCAGAAGCTATTGGGGCTTTAGGGGGGAATGTTTTAATTTCCGCTCGTGCTGGATCCGGGAAAACTCAAACTATCTCAGGAAAAGTCGCATTTTTGTGTAAAAAATACGGAATAAAACCAGAGGAGATTTTAGTACTCTGTTTTAATAATAGTGCTGCGAGAAATATGAAAGAACGCATTCAGGAATTTGTCCCCGACTTTAAAAATGCCAGGACTTTCCATAGTTTTTCATATGGAATAGTCCGACCAGAAAGATTATTATCTGACGAAAGAGGTCATGATTTTGCACCCAAGAAATTAACTAATTTTATTTCTCAAATAATACGAGAAGTTGAAAACACAGATCCTACTTTCCGTAAAAAAATTTATAACTTTTTTCGAGATTGGAATGGTGTAGAAACTTTTCAAGAGGAAGAAGAATATACTGAAAATAAATACCAAAAAATTCGGAATATTAAACATCAAACACTGAATGGTGAGATGGTGAAATCTATGGGAGAGAAATGGATTGCAGATTTTTTATTTGAGCACGGAATTAAATACCGCTATGAACAGCGAATCTCATGGGACAAGATTAATAATGAATACTATCATCCCGATTTTTCTATATACGAAATAAATGGGAAAAAACAGTGTGAAAAAATTATTTTAGAGCACTGGGGGATAGATGAAAAAAGTTCAGATAGAAAGGTCCCTTTATATTGGACGAAATCCTGGAGTGAATATAAAGACGAAATGAAAAGAAAAAGAGAATTTTGTAAAAACAAAAAATACAAATTATTAGAAACGTCTATTTGTAATATTGATTACGAAGATAAACAAAATAGACGCAAATTTTTTGAAGATATTTTAAGAGATTTGATAGAACAAGAGTTTGAAATTAATTTAAAGAAACGCTCAATAGAAGAATTAATCCAACTTGCATATAAAAATGAATTAAAAAAGAAGTTGGATGGATATGTCTCTCAGTTTATTGGATGGATGCAAAAAAAAGAATGGTCAGTTGAGGATGTAAATAATGAAAAACAAAAAATCAAACTTTCCTCGGCTCAAGAAAAATTTATAAAAATTGGAACATTTTTTTATAAAAAATATTCAGAACAATTGAATCTCGAAAAACAAATTGATTTCAATATTCTGATGAGCAAAGCAACTGAAAAAATAAAAAAAGGAAAATATGACGTGAGCGAGTTCAAATGGATATTAATCGATGAATTCCAAGATTTTTCGCAATTATTTCAAAATTTAATAGACTCAATTTTAGAGAAAAATCCAAATATAAAACGATTTTACGTAGGTGACTCTTGGCAAATGATTAATGGTTTTGCAGGATCTGACCTTAGTTTTTTTGAAAATATCCGTAAAGAATCTAACGAAAAGAAAGTAACTACTTGTTATAGGAGCCTTCCTGGAATAATTAAATATGGAAATGATTTTGCTATAAATCATAGGGAGACATTCGATGGAGCACTTTCCACGCATAATAAACAGGGATTTGCTCATATTGAAAAAATCGATATTTCAAATGTATTCATAAACCATGATAACCGACTTAAAAACGGTTGCTGTCCACTCGAACACAATGAGTTTAAAAAAGAGTATAGAGAAGAGGATGAATCTAAAAACAAGAAAATGCCACCGTACAAATATGATATTGCAACCTATCTAATGATATGTGCCGAAATAGTCGAAAAAAACAAAGGGAAAGACATCTTATTACTCGCGAGAAATAATAAAATTTTACAATATGAAGATGCATCAGATTTGTGCGAAAAATTAAGAAATATAACCAAGTACGATAAAATACGATTCAAAACGATGCACAGTTCTAAAGGATTAGAAGACGATGTCGTTATTCTTTTGGATGTCTGTGAAGATGTAATCCCATCAATTCATCCCTCCAATGAATTATTCGAAATATTCGGACGTCTGCCAGAAAACGTATTAGAGGAAGAGAAACGACTGTTTTATGTGGCAGTCACCAGAGCAAAAGAACAATTATATATTTTGACAGAGACAGGAAGGGAGAGTGAGTTTTTGAAAAACATTGCAAAACAGTCTACCTTTAAATAAATGCTTATCCCTAAAAACTATCCGCTCCTTATTGTAAATCGTGACAAACCTATGCCGAAACAAACCGAAGCATTGAGGGATATTGCCGAACTAAAAAAATCAAAACCAGGAAATCCAATTGCGATATTGAAATATCAAATAAAAACCTTTCAGATTGTTGATGAAAAATTTATTAAGACATTTTATCCAAAACAATTAGAACTGATTATGAACATGGCCATGGGTGGTTTTTTTGGTTCATATGAACTTAAAAATAAAAAATATTATAATCGCAAACAAATTGAAGAATTTGTAGAAGGACTGGGTTTTTCTAAAAATTAAAATCATGCAACTTCCAGAAAAGACAATCCAGGAATTCAAATCACTCTACAAGAAACACTTTGGAGAAGAAATTTCTGACAAAGAAGCTACTGATCAAATAAGGGCGTTGCTTGTCGTGACAGAGATAGGACTTAAACTTCAATCGGAAGGGGGTTAAAAGAATTGATCACAGTAAACCTTGAACAAATAATGTATTCAAGAATAAAACAAGTCCTCTCTGTGTAACATTTGTAACATTTCAAGGCGGAAAGATGCTTGAATATCAAGTTGAAAGGTTATAGACTCACTATGCCAGCCAAAAAATATCGATAATCCCTTGCGGATTAGCGATGTTTTTTATTTGTAGTCGTGTGATTATGAACCCAAGCCCGGGGTTCGATATCGAGCGAAGCGAAGATCACGAAGTAATCCCTCCGCCCCAGCCAATACCTGCACTATGTTCAATAGTGTCCCACGTACAAAAAGATAAGACGGGTTCTAGACCCGTTTTTTTTGTATGCTTTGTGAGATTCTGATAAACCCGTGTGCCTATGGCGAAGAGGCACTAAGTAAGTATGTAAATGTAAACAATTTTCATTGTTTCGTTGTCATCTTTTTAGAGATATAAACGAAAAGAAAAGTTTTATTTCTATTAACTCAAATAATAAACCATGCCTTTCCCAACACCTTCCATTTTCAGTTTCCCCTCTTTTACAAGATCTTGTAAATCTTTTTTTAGAGTTGGGCGTTTTATCTCAGGCATTTCATTATGCATTTGACCAATAGAAAATGTTTTTCCCCAAGCGATAAAAAGAATCATTTTTCTTCTTTCTTCTCGGTTTGGTGTTGGAGATATCCAAGGTTCTACAAATTCTTTTTGTAATAATAAATTATATATTACTTCCATTGTTCTTTTGAGTTCTTTTGCAATAAAAATCTGAAATGATTCTGAATTCGGCATTAAGTCTGTCTTTTCTAATTCTGATAAATACTGTTTTCGATTTTCATTCTGAATAATACATGGAGGAAATCCGTCCTTCATCAATATCAAGTTCATCAATAAACGAGCAAGTCTCCCATTCCCATCATCAAAAGGATGAATGCTCACAAATTGGTAATGAAATATTGCCGCTCGTTCTATGGCAGATATATTTTGAGCTTCATCAGAGTTATACCACTGAATTAATTTTTCCATCTCAATTTGAACCTGTTCTGGTTCAGTGTAAGTGTGAATATTTCCTGAAACAGTCAAAACATGGTTTGGACGGATTTTATATTTTCCTGGGGTCAGGGGTTTCTGAACAAGCTTTCCGTTCAGTCCCCTTGCATAAGTATATTCAATCCCCTCCAAAAGAATTTGGTGAAGCGATTTAATGAAATGTTCTGTGATATTTTTTTTATCATGAACCATGTCTTCCAATACACGAATCGCTTCAGCATGATTTTTCGCTTCTAAAAAATCTTTGAGTGGTTTTCCCTCTGACGTAAGGCCTTCACGAAGAAAAAAAGCAGTTTCTCCAAGAGTGAGTGTATTTCCTTCCAGTGCATTTGAATTATAGATCCACTCAATTCTCATTTTTTCTTGAATCGCTTGATTCAGATTTGAATCAAAAGGTCGATGTCTATCAATCCTTTGTTTTAGATCTATGATTTGTTTTAACGATTTTGAGAGAATGGTATTCATTTTTTATGGATATTTTCATTGAGATTATATCCAAAAATATCCAAAAATCAAATTTTTATCCATAAAATATCCAAAAGACAAAAAGGGTTCTACATGACCCGTGAACTATAGGACATAGAATATTCAAATTTTTTCTTCCGTGAATCTCAAGAAGTCTTATGGGGCTTGAAGTCAGTATTTATGAGGGGTTCGATATCGAGCGAAGCGAAGATCACGAAGTAATCCCTCCGCCCCAGCCAAATTTAGAAATCTCAGGCTTATCCCGATTTTTTTAAATTTATTTGGAAAAAATTTGCACTCAGTAAAATCTCACAAGCGAAGCGAGTAATCCCCGCCCCAGCCACCACTCTATTTTTCAAATAACTTGATCTTTTCTTTATTTTATTTTAAAAACCATCTGATGAAAATTAAAACCGCGTGTTTTTATTTTCTCCATGTTCTTTGACAAGATCAAATGAATTCGTGGGGTATTTTTTCTGGAACGGAAATCCGGAGAGATTACCTCATGAAAAAGTAAAAATTAGGTAAAAATTAAATTTTTTTATTAATCAAAAAGCGAGAGCTTTAAAATCAAAAATTATTATGGATACAAACTCAGTACTGACAGGATTACTTCCGATCCCTTTGTGGAAAAATTTCGATGAAATCTCTCAAATTCCAAGAAAATCAAAAAATGAAGCTGCAATTCAGGAATTTATATGGAGATTTGGAATAAATCTTGACTTAAACACAAAGCGAGATGACACCGGAAATATTGCTATTTTCAAACCAGCAACACCTGGATACGAAAATCGCAAACCTATCATCGCACAGGCACACCTCGACATGGTATGCGAAAAAAATACTAAATCCTCTCACAATTTTGCGACCGATCCGATTCAATTTATTATCAACGGTGAATGGATGACCGCCAAGGGAACTTCTGCTGGTTTTGATAATGGGATTGGTGCTGCTTCAATTATGGCAGTACTCGAAGCGACCGACATCGAACACGGACCATTTATTGGATTATTTACCACGGATGAAGAAACTGGACTGACTGGTGCGTTTGGCTTGAAGTCAGGATTTCTTCCAAAAGATGCAATTTTATTAAACACAGATTCCGAGGCCTGGCGCGAAATATTTGTAGGATGCGCAGGTGGAAAAAAAATAAAAAGCACTTGGAATTATAAAGAAGAACTTCCATCTAATTTAAAATCGTACGAAATCTGTATCACTGGACTAAAAGGTGGTCACTCAGGAGACGACATCGACAAAGGATTTGAAAATGCGATCCGAATTTTAGCAAAAGTTTTGGCGAGTACTCCTGGATTACGTATCGCCTCGATGGCTACTGGAACTGGTGGTACGGCAATTCCTCGAGAAGGAAATGCCATCGTGTTTCTTCCTCCAGAATCAAACACAAACGAGGTTGTAAATTATTGGATGAACTGGGCAAAAGAAAAACTGACCAACGAAGATGAAATCAAAAATTTCAAAATCACAATCGAACCATGTGAATGTGAATCTTCACAAAAAGTTATGGAGCCAGTCGCCCAAAAGGCAATTTTACAAGCCGTATTAAAAATTCCAAATGGAGTTATTGAAATGAGCGATCTCGATCCTAAGATTGTGGAAACATCCACAAATCTTGGTATTTTCGAAATAAAAGACAGAGTCGCAACCGCCGTGGCAGTGCAACGAAGTTTTAGTAATGAAAAAACACTGAATCTTTACAAAAAAATTGCAAATATTTTTGAAAAAGCGGGTGCCAAAACAGAAAGTCCAATGACATTTTCTGGCTGGACTCCGAACGTGGACTCTGAAGTGTTAAAAATCATGGTTGCAGCGTACAAAAAACGTTTTGGAGAACAACCAATAGTAAGAGTTATTCATGCTGGCTTGGAATGTGGCGTATTCCTCGAAGCATATCCAAACTGGGACGTAATATCATTTGGACCAACTCTGAAACATGTCCACTCTCCCGATGAAAAATTAGAAATTGCGACTGTTGAGCCGTTTTTTCAATTATTCACGGATGTGCTGAAAATGGCACCAGCACAAAAAAACTAAACCATTTCATCTTAGAAATTTACATAAAAAACCTCTGCAAAATCAGGGGTTTTTTTACGTAGTAAAAAAGTTCCCGACGAAACCAAAAGCTTTTTTCCAAAACCGTGCTGCTGAACTCCCCGCTGCAAGAAAACACGGAATCAAAAGCAGTGTCAAAACCGTCGAGAGAGACATTCCAAAAATGATCGCGAATCCGAGTCCGCCCCAAATTTCATCCGAGAGCGACAACGGCAACATTCCCACGACCGTCGTGATCGAGGTGAGAAAAATCGGCTGCATTCGTTTTTTCCCCGCTTCGATGTACGAAGTTGTCAAATCCATTCCATCGTTTCGATGCAAATTTATGTGATCGATCAAAACGATCGCATCATTCACAATAATTCCAGCAAGCGACACAATCCCGATCATCGTCGGGAACGAAATCGGAAACCCGATCGCCCAAAATCCGAGAAACACACCCGTCAACGACAGCGGGATCAAAAACAGCGTGACAAGCGATTGGTAAAACGAATTGTACTGCGTCACGAGCACGATCAAAATCAGTACCAGCGCAAACATCATTGCGTTTGCCGACTCAGTCATCAGTCGATTTCCTTCTTCTGAATCACCACCGACGTTCGCCATTTCTCCTGGATGCAAATCCAAATTTTGGATCGCAGCATCGATCGACTCACGAAGTGTCGAAACCGGCACGCCAGCTTTCATGTCTGCCAAAACCGAAACAATTCGTCGTCCGTCGCGGTGCTGAATTTCAGAAAGTTCAGACGAAAGTTTTGGGGTTGCAACTTGGGACAGCGTGATGAAATGTCCAGACGGCGTCAACATCGGAATGCGATTCAAAATATCGAGCGATTCAGGATCATCCCAGCTCGCATCACCCTGCCAATCCAGTCGCACGTCCACATCGATTTCTTCGTCGCCCTCGGTCAAATGCACCGCCGTCACTCCGTGCACTCCCGCACGCAGCGTTTGCACAACTTGAGCCGGAGACAGTCCAAATTTTGCGAGCACGTCACGATCAAATTCCCACGCCATCTGCAACGTACGATCTGCAGCGCTTGTTCGTGGATTGACCGTTCCGGTCATTTTTTCAACATCCAATTTCAAAATTTCTGAAAGTTCAACCAGGTGGTTCAAATCGTCTCCAAGTAGTCGAATTTCGAGTGCCGCGCTGGTCGATGGTCCACCTTTTATTTCGGTAAATTCTGGCTCCACGTGCAGCGGCAAAATCGCCTCAATTTTTTTCTGCATCGCCGGCATGATGTTGTACGATTTCGTTTCACGGTCTTCTTTTTCTGTGAGCGTCACCGTCAATCCCAACACATTTTCTTCCGGTGTTCCCGTCGAATTGGAACGTTTTGAAAAATTCTGTTCTGATCCCACTGTAAAAGTGAAACTTTCGAGCCAAATTTCTCCATTTTCACGTGGCGCAAAAAATGTCCGCAACTGCTCAGAAATCGGTTCGACGAGCCCTCGTGTTTCAGTGAGATTCGTTCCTTCGGGAAATTTAAAATTCGCATTAAAAAATGTAAAATCCGACGACGGAAAAACTTCGACCGGAACGCGGTTTGTCCGCAACAAATTCACAGAAAATCCAAACGTCAAAATCGCAACGCCGAGCACCGCCCAGACACGAGATTCTTTGGAAAGAATCGCTCGCATCGTTCGTTCGTACCACTTTTGAATTCTTTTGAGATGACGAGATTTTCTATTTTTTTTCGGTGGAATGAGAAGAAAAAATTGTCGCGCCACAGACGGCAAAACCAGCAATGACACAAAAAGTGCCGCAACCAGAACTGCAATCACCGTGATCGGAATCACAGAAATATACTGTCCGCTCACGCCCGAGATGAAAAACAACATCGGTAAAAACGCAAACACCGTCGTAAATGTTCCGGCAATCAACGGCCACCGAAACACTCGAAGCGTCTCAACTGCCGCAGCACGCGGTTTCATTTTTTTCTCATGAATCGCCTCGCTCATTCCTTCGACCACAACGATCGCGTTGTCGACCAAAAGTCCCACCCCGAGCACGAGCGAAAAAAGTGAAATTCCGTTGAACGTGCGCCCAGTAAAATTCAAAACCATCGCCGCGATCAACATCGACAGCGGGATGCAGATCGCCGCGAGAAAACTTTCGCGCCATCCAACAAAAACCAACATCACGATCGCAATCAGCAACAACGTTTGACCGCCACTTGTGGTGAGCGTGTCGAGACTTTCTTGGATTTCGTCTGCACGATTGTACGTAACCGTCGTTTCCAATGTTTTGGGGATCGAACCTTTGAGTTTGAGTTGCTCCACTCGCGCAAGAATATTTCCGACCATTTTGATCACATTTCCTGATTCGGCGGATTTGATCACTTCGATCTGCACGGCCGGTTGTCCCGCGGCAGAAGTGGCGAAATACGTTTCAACTTCAAATTTTTCAAACTCACGACGCACCACTCCCAGATCTCCAACTTTTATGACAGAATCTCCAGAAATTTTTACGGGAATTTCAGAAAACTGCGCCGCCGATTCCATTTCGGAACGAACGGTCACTTCGACCGACTGCCCGTCCACGGAAATCACGCCGAGCGGCATGTCCAAATGCGCCGACTGCAGCGCCGACAAAATGTCCGCAACGCCGATTTTTTGCACTTCAAGTTTTACCGGGTCGAGAATAATGTGCACTTCGTCCTCCGGCGCCCCGCGCACATCGACGCGTTTTACTTTTGAAATTGTTTCAAATTCTTCTTCGAGAATATCCGCAAATCTTTTCAATTCGGACCACGCGAAATCTCCGGATAAAATCATCGTCACCACCGGAACGTCTGAAATTGAAACTTCGGCAACATCCGGATCATCCGACAAACTGTCGGGCAAATCTTTTTCTGCGTCATCAATTTTTTCACGGAGTTTTTGGAGCACGATATTTTGATCGGCATCCACGTCGAATTCGACCATCACCACGGAAACACCGGAAAACGAAAATGAAGTGTATTTTTCAAGATCGTCGAGCGTTTTGATTTCTTTTTCAATTTTGTGCGTCACCAATTTTTCGACATCAGCGGGACTCGCGCCCGGCCACACCGTCGTGACAGTCGCCATCGGAATTTCAACCGTGGGTTCGGTTTCTCGCGGAATCGTGACAAAAGAGACCGATCCAGCCACGAGAATAAAAATCAGAATCAGCGCCACGACACGAAATCGGTCGAGCAAAAATGTCCAAAATCCTGAAAGTTTTTCAATCATTGTTGAATTTCAACAGATTCTCCTGCGTGAGTTCGATTGCGAAATAAAATGACCGAAGCGCCATTTTCCAATCCGGACAAAACTTCAATCGCATCCGAAATAATTTTTCCGGTTTCAATTTCTTGACGACGAACAATATTTTCTTCGTCAATCGTCAAAACTTCCGCGCCGCCTGGTTCGAAAGAAATCGCAGAAATCGGCACGAGATTTGAAACGCCGTTGCGCAGCGGCAACTGAATCCGAACAAAACTTCCGACCAAACTTCCCTCCGAGAGTGTCTCGAGCGGAAATTCAATTTCAACTTTTTGAGTGAGTGAATCGATCGTACCGCTCATTTGAAACTCTGGTAAATTTTCAATCTGACCGTTTGCAAATCGCACGAAAATTCGTTCCGAAGCGTGCTGCATTTTTTCGAGTTCGTCGCGCGTCACGGTCGCCACAATTTTTGGTTTCACGTCGTTGCCGACCAACGAAAATAAAGTTTGTCCCTGCGAAACACGATCGTACCCGTTGATCATTTTTGCAGAAATTTTTCCAGAAAATGGCGCGCGCACCGACAAATCGGACTGCGATTTTTGTGTGACTCGCAGCTGACTCTGTGCCGTGGAAACCTGCGAAGATGCGGTCGCCTGCGCCAATTCGAGCGCGGCCTCGGCCGAGCGAACTTTATTTTCTGCAGTGAGAACCGAAAGTCCGTTCCGCGCCTGCTCTGTTTTTGCGGATTCGATCTGCGTCTGGAGCGACAAAATCACGGCGTCCACCGCCGATTTTTGTGTTTCAACTTGTGTTTGGTACGTGCTGCGATTTGCGGAAGAAAATCGAGACGTGATCGGCGTTCCGCGAATAAGTTCGTCCGTCGTGCGAAGTAAATTTTGTGTTGCGGAGAGCAATTCCAGTCGATGCTCCGCGTAATTCAAAATTTCTGAATCCGTCATTTCAAATCCACGCGTGGAACTGGAAAACTCCGCAGCGGTCTGCGACAATTTCTGTGCCAAATTTTTCGCCGACTGTTTTTTCACCGAATCGTTGGAACCGATCAAAATCCCGACCGAATCCATTTCAAATCGAAATTTATTGGATCCCTGCAAAATCCGATCCGCCCAATCCAGCGCATTTTCGAACGTTGTTTCGGCGTTGCGCGCGCTCGTGCGGAGCGTGTCAAAAGTCTGCGAGTACGTTTGCGATTCTTTGGTTCGCGTCTGCGCCAATTCCTGCTCTGCCGTTTCCAGCGCGATCTCGGCAGAACGAACCGAATTTTGGGTGGAAATGCGCACGACGTTTAAATTTTGAATCGCGTTTTCGTACGCGATTTGCGTCGAATCGTTTGTTTTTCGAAACTGCGCCAAAACCTGTCCCGCCACGACACTGTCGCCGATGTTGACCGAAACTTTTTCGATCGTTCCGGAAATTTCCGCGGAAATATCCACGTTCGTTCCCGATTCGATCGTCCCAAGAATTTCACGCTGCGCGTCCGGATCCCACGCGCCAAACTCGATCACTCGTACTTTTTTGATCGAAATTTCTGCGGCGACCGGTTCGATTTCTTTTTCTGGTGCAAAAAATTGCAGCACCGCCACGATCAAAACCACGATTCCCACCGCGATTCCGAGTTTTTTCCAATTGAGCCGTTTTTTCTTTTTTTCCATGAAAATAAAATATTCTGTTGATTCTACCAGAAAAACCAATCTTTTTCAAGGCTGTGACAGTATTTTATACGCAAAAAGAGTCAACTTTTTTTCAGAAAAAAAATCGGCACAAAAATCAGACCTCCGACCGCTCCCACCGCGTGTCCCGCGAACGAAATTTGTGGGAGAAAAAATGGCAGCGCGAGATTGATCACCAGCAGCACCGCGAGAGATTTTGCAAATTGTCGCAGCGGATGCGTTGCGTTTTTTTGTGTTTTGAAAAATAAAATCAGCGCCAGCGCGGACATCATTCCGAGCATCATTCCTGAAAATCCGAGCGTCGGCGCGGTCTGGAAAAACGGCATCGCAACGGATAAAAATATCCACAAAAAAAGCAGGAAAAAAATGTACCGCGCGCGTCCGAACATTTTTTCGAGAATCGGCGAAAACAGAAAAATTCCGTACGCGTTCATCGCGAGATGCAAAAACGAAAAATGTGAAAAATGCGCCAGCACGGTTCCGGACGAAAAAATGCCGGGAAAACTCACCGTCCACGGCAGCGCGCCAAACTGGTTTGCGAAAAAAATCACGCCGTTGATCGCGAGCAACGCGGTGGAAATCGGTGCTCCGCGCAGCGGAGAGGGCACAAATGTTGGGAAAAATTTTGTCATTTTACGAGATCGGAAATCATCGCGCGCAAATTTTCGTCGTCGCACTCCACGACAAAATCGTCGCCAACGATCACCCGGCACGGGATTCCCATTTTTTTGGCGAAGTCGAATTGTTTCTGGATTTTTTTTGGTTCGAAAAAAACTTCCGTCGGAATTCCCGCGTTCCGAATTTTTTCACCGATTTCGAGCGATTTTGAAAAAACTTCCGGCGACCGCGAAAGCACGATCACATCCGACGAACTCGCGCGTTCAGGAGAAATTATTTTCGCATCAAAAAGCTGCCACAAAAGTCGCGTCAGCCCGATCGAAATTCCCACGCCCGGCAATTTTTTCCCGGTAAAAACTTCCGCCAGATCGTCGTACCGTCCGCCACCCGCGAGCGAACCAATTCTTTCGTGTTCCGTAAATATCGCTTCAAAAACTGTGCCGGTGTAATAATCCAGGCCGCGCGCGACGCGCAGATCGATCGTCCACAAATTTTCTGAAATTCCCATCGCCCGAAGATTTTGAACCACTTCCGAAAGTTCGGCGACACCGGTTTGAAAAAGTTCGTGATCAGAAAAGTTTTTTAATTTTCCCAAAATTTCGTCCGCGCTGCCCGACATTTCGACGAATTCCAAAATCCGTTCCTGAAATTCGATCGGGTGCCCGGCGAGTTTTGCGTTCGGCGTTTTTTCGAGATTGTCGACAAAATCGAGAATTTTTTTGAACTCGGTCGGATCTGCGTCGAACGCCGCAAAAAATCCAGTCAAAATTTTTCGGTTGTTAATTTTTATTTTGAATTTTTGTTCCGACATCAATTTTTCAAAAATCTGCGCGATGATCGCGACCATCTGCGCGTCGTTCGCGAGCGATAATTTTTCGGAACCGATCACGTCGATGTCGCACTGGTCAAATTGGCGAAACCGCCCGCGCTGCGCCCGCTCCCCGCGGAGCACCGGACCGATCACGCTGCGACGAAACGGGAACGAAAGTTCGTTGAAATTCCGCGCGACAAAAAGTGCCAACGGAACCGTGTGATCGAACCGAATCGCGCGCTGATCTTTTTCCTGATCGACTGCGTCCTCGCGGAGCAGTCTGTCCAAAACATACATTTCTTTTGGGTTTCCGCCTTTCGCGACAAAATTTTCGGCGCGCTCCACCAGCGGCGTTTCGAGCATCGGAAATCCGTGCTGTTCAAAAATTTCAGAAATCGTACGTTTCCATTTTTGAACGACACGCTGCTGCGCCGGAGAAAATTCGGGAAATCCGCTCGGTGCCGACACGTTCGTTTTTGCCATCGCGGAGATTGTAGCAGAGACCCCTCTCGTCTGTCATCCCGAACTTGTTTCGGGATCTTGAGATTCTGAAATAAATTCAGAATGACAAATAAGAAAAAAAAGTTTGACAAAAATACTTTACTCGAATAAAGTGCGCGAGAAAATGAAAACTTCTGAAAATGTTCGCGCGCTGCTCCGAGCGATTCTCGTGCTTCGAAATGAGGACGAAACCGAGCGATTTTTGCGCGATCTGTTGACCGAGGACGAAATCCGTGAGTTTGCGCGCCGCTGGGAAGTCGCACAACTTTTGGCAGAAAAAAATTCGTACGCAAAAATCGAGAAAAAAACCGGGATGAGTTCGACGACGATCGCGCGGATTTCGAAATTTTTACAGGGAAAATGGGGCGGGTACCAGCTCGTGCTCGACCGGCTGCATCGACATTCCGAATCGGTTTCGCCGGCGGGATCTGACGCATGATTTGAAAAAATAAATTCGTGAGCAGCTCTGACCGGCAAAGCCGGTTTTTTGTTTTTTGAGTTCCAGGAATGGAAACTCAGAAAATTTTAAATGTGTTGTGTTCTTTGACAGATCGGCACGGAATAAAAATGAAAATTATTGTTGAACTTAAAAAATTAGAAATTATGAATCAAGAATGGAAAGAAATTGCAGAAAAGAAATGGTCAAAGTTTTTGAAAGAAAGCTACTCCAATAATCCTAAATCACATTTTTTTCATGAATTATATGAAAAAATAATGGGAAGTTTCGAACAATCAGAAGGAGGATGGGCGCTCGAAAAAGATGAGGGGAAAGAAGAAGTACTTACGCTATTGAAAGCAAATATTACTTCATTGGATATCAAGGAAGTAATTTCCAGAACTGGCTCCAACAAAACATACCGCATAAATCGATTAATTATTTCTGTTAACATTGGTGATTACGTCGGAACCATCTCCATAGCCTGGAATTCTGGACAAATGTTTCGAGGAACTTCTCGACAGATACTACAAAAAAATGATGGAAATCGCTCCTTTGAACGGGAAACCGTTCGTATGGAAATATCCCAGAAGATATTTGAGATTCTTTCTTTGGAGAAAAATAATTTTTTTGATGACATTTCTGAAATGATGGGAATTCCTATCACAGAAAAAAGAGAGGAAATAATGGATCCCCCTATGAATGGCTCAATACCTTGGTGGACCCATAAAACGGAATCAAGAGAGGACGCTCAAACTGCCAACAGCAAACCGTGTTTCACATTGATCTGGCAAAAGGGTTCCCATCTCGATGAAAAATCGAGTGCTGTCGAAGAAAAATATCTCCATACTTTCGAGGGAAGCGAGCTGGAATATCTAAAAGGGACTCCTCTTCAAGCGGTTGTTGAGCGGGTGGAATCTCCAGTAGATGCATTCGTGTGGATGTTGGAAAATGAATATTACAAAAATGCGGAAGATCTTTTAAAAATTGTAGGGATTTCGAACATTTCATGTTCAAACGTTACTGTTAAAAAAGATCGAAATACTCAATTATTCACACTTCTGAATGGAGCGAAGGAAATTCAAGTATGGATAAATCGGCCTTTCCACGAACTCAGTGTGTGGATGAAACCCAAAGATACTGCACCAGAATTTATACTGTTTTTTCAACAAGTTTTTTCAAATGGAATAAAAAAAGATGAAAATGATTGGGTAGTATATTGGTGGTATTTTGGAGATGTTGTAGGAAAGGAATATGATTTCGGAGAAATATTGAACAACCACTCCATTTCTATCCCAGCAGAAACTTATTCTCAAAACTCCGAAAAAGAACGTAACGGAAATAATTCATGTTGTTGTTCATGATTTTTTCAGCACAAACAGAAATTATTAGAAGTATTCACAATCAAAAATAAGAAATATGAAAATTACACTCGCAAAAATCTTCGGAAAAATTTTTGGAAAACGGAAGAAAAAGAAAAGCACTCCACCACCCAAAAATCCCGAAATGGATTCTCACAAAAATCTCCGTACGATCGCGGAGTTCCGCAACAACGGATTGAAAATTAATTTATGAACACAACACTCCATCCCTCGCGATCTTCGGATCCGCGGGGGATTTTTTTTAAAAGAGAAAGAGCCCGGACTTTTTCCGCTGAGCACTTCGCCAAGTCCGGGCTCAGCAAGAAAATTCCAAAATAAAAAACCCCGGAAATCCGGGATTTTTTCTTATTTCTATTTTTAAAAACTCGCTCAGAGTGCTGCCATCGAACTGGCGATCTCGTCTCGAATTTTTTCGAACGCTGAAATATTTTCTGAATCCAGTTCTTTCGTTTTTGCAACTTTTTGAATCACCGGCAATTCTTCAATTCGTCGAAAATCAAAATCGTCTCGTCCGGAAATTTTGAGCCCTTCCCAGTACAACGACACGATCGTTTTCAGCATCTGATACTGTTTTTGTGGTGTGATGTACGCATCGATTGGATTAAAAGAATCCTGGTACAAAAAGTCTTCTCGAATTGATTTTGCGGTCAAAAGCACAAGTTTTTCTCGAAAACTCAACGCTTCGGGTCCCACCAATTTTACGATTTCTTCAAGTTTGGATTCCTCCTGCAAAAGCGCCATTCCCGCACTTCGCACTTCCCAGTAATCAGCAGCCACATTTTCTTTCATGTATCGATCCAAATTTGGAACGTACAACGAATACGATTTGAGCCAGTTGATCGCAGGAAAGTGACGCTGGTACGCGAGTTTTGCATCCAATCCCCAGAACACTTTCGTCACACGAAGCGTGTTTTGAGAAACCGGCTCGGACAAATCTCCACCCGGAGGCGAAACCGCACCGATCACCGTCAAAGCTCCTTGTCGATTATCTGATCCCAAACAATCCACCGCACCGGCTCGTTCGTAAAATCCAGCCGTTTTTGATCCGAGATACGCTGGATATCCTTCTTCTCCCGGCATTTCTTCCAAACGTCCTGAAATCTCGCGCATCGCTTCTGCCCAACGAGAAGTCGAATCCGCCATCAACGCAACATTGTATCCCATGTCTCGGTAATACTCCGCAATCGTGATTCCCGTGTACACGGACGCCTCACGTGCCGCCACCGGCATGTTTGAAGTATTGGCGATCATCACCGTTCGTCGCATCAGCGGCTCTCCGGTGTTTGGATCCACCAATTCTGGAAATTCGTTCAAAACCTCCGTCATCTCGTTTCCACGTTCTCCACATCCGATGTACACAATCACCTCCGCGTCGCAGTATTTTGCTAAAGTTTGTTGCGTCACCGTTTTTCCAGATCCAAACGGTCCCGGAATACAAGCCGCACCTCCGTGCACGAGTGGAAAAAACATGTCGATCGATCGTCCACCAGTTTTCAAAAGTGTGTCCGGAATTCGTTTATTTTTTGCTTTTCGTGATTCGCGAATTGGCCAATAATGTCGCATCGCCAATTCGTGCGATTTTCCATCTTCTGTCTCAACAATCGAAACTATTTCTGAAACGGTAAAATGACCCGATTCAATTTTTTTCACTTTTGCGTTGAGCACGCCAAATGGAACCATGATTTTGTGCAAAATGAGTGACGTCTCCTGCACCGTTCCAACGACATCTCCCTCGGAAACAGTGTCTCCGATTTTGACCGTGGGAACAAAATCCCATTTTCGAGTCTGATCAAGTCCATCTGCGTCAATTCCACGCGCGAGAAATGTTCCAGCTTTTTCTTCCAAAACTTTTAACGGACGCTGAATTCCATCATAAATTGTCTCGAGCAATCCCGGTCCCAGTTCGACAGAAAGCGTTTTTCCCGTCAATTTCACCGGTTCTCCCGGTCCGACTCCGGCGGTTTCTTCGTAAACCTGAATGGAGGCAGAACCGTCTTCGAGACGAATCACCTCTCCCACGAGTCCTTCGTTTCCGACGCGCACCACTTCGTACATTTTCGCCGTTTCCATATTTTTCGCGACGACGAGCGGTCCCGCGACTTTAACGATGATTGGTTGTTTGTCACTCATGATGAATAATTTAAAAAGTGAAAAAGTTCTAATTAAAAATATCGCTTCCAACCGCTTTTTCGACGATCAGAGAGAGCCGTTTTTTTGCAAAACTTTCTTTGCCCGAATCCGGAGACGGCACCGGAATCACCGCCGGCAACGGCCGACGCGTAAATTTTTCAATCAAATCCAGCGGCAAATCTTGGTAAAAATTTTCTTCCACAAAGATGACTGCGTACGCTGGCGTATTTTGTTCATCTCCCAAACTTTCGTTTGCCAATTTTTCCACGGCTTCTCGAGCAGATTCGGCGTCAGAAACGGCGTGCGTCTCGACTCCGATCGCGCGATAAATCAGGATTGAACTGGCGTGTCCGACAACTGAGAGTTTAAACTGGTGAGTCATTTTTTAATTTTTTATCCCCACAAAATCAAAGATTTGGGAGAGTCGCGTAAATTTTCTCCGGCGTCAAACCGTAGAATTTAGAAAACATAATAAATTTGAGCTGACGTGCGTTTTGCAATCGTCGCTCCAGGTACACAAATGGAATCTGAATCGCTCCAATTTCTCCGGACTCTGCTTCGTTGAGAAACACTTCAAACTTTTTGTCGAGGGCTCGTCCGAGCTGCAACAAAAATGTTTCTGAGTTCTGATCAGATTTGAGAGAAGAAAGAACCGCTTCAAATTGTGTACTTTTGAGAAATTTCAAAAGTTGATCCTGCGTTTTGACTGCTGAAACGGCTGAAAAATCGAATGTTCCGTGCGACACAAATCCGGCCTCCGGCAACGAAATCTCGTGCACCAAAACGGCTCGCGCCAACGAACGAACATTTGTCGCGTCCGCTTGAAATTTGAGAAAATCACCCAAAAACGAGTGACTGGTTTTTGTCGCCACGCGAGCAAGAAAATCAAAATGCGCTCGATCCAGCGCAAACTCAACATCCTGAAACGCGTTTCCTTTTTCGAAAAGTTTCGATGCAATTTTCACGACAGAAACGTACTCCGGTGGCAGTAATTCTAATTTTTCGCCACGAAACACGATCGATTCCAAATCGGATTTTGAAAGTTCACCGTAGTCGGAAAATCCGTTTTCTTCCGAAAAATCTCCCAGTTCGGTTCCATTTTCCATGATCCGAATTTTGAGCGCACGCTTGAGTGAATTGAGATCAAATTCTCGCCACACAAATTCAAATGCTGGATCGTCATCCGTGCCGTCTTTGATCAGTTGTTTTGTTTCCAAAATTCCCTGCCGAATTACGCGATGAAAATCTTCCGGTCGCGTCGACTCGTCAAAATATTTTGCGTACGACAATTCCACGAGAACGCGGAACGCGTCTGCAGGCGTTTTGGCGCCAATCATTCGGTCGAGCTGCGGAATCGTCAGCAGTTTTGACTGCAACGCCCGAATCAGCCCGCCGAGAAACAAAAATTCTTTTGTCATTTTTTAAATCAATCCAAGTTTTTGAGCAAAAAAGATTTCGACATCGTTGCGAAATTCTGAAAAAACAAGATTTTGAAACGAATTATCAACTTCGGATTTTGAAGTTTGCACGATAAATCCTCCCGCAATCACGTCGTCAGAAAGAATTTCAAACCCCGTCGGTGCAAATTTTTTCGTGATTTCGAGTCGTTTTTTGGGAACAAGGATTTTCCCATCTGTGTCGGAAACTTTCACGAAAAGTTTTTCTAAAATTTTTCCGTACGTCTCGTCGTCCAACGCACACAAGTGCTCGTGAAATTTGTCGAGCGCCGTGGTCATCACAACGTGTTTCGCGCCAAGCACGAGTTTTTTGGTTTCTCGTCGCGCCATCGCGGCAGTTTTTTGGTCGAGTGATTCTCGGGCGGAAACCTTTCGTTCGTCAGTTTTCTGAATTTCTTGTTGTTCCAACGTTTTCGATTCTGTTTCTAACTTTCGTTTTTCCGCCGTCAATTCGTCCTCGATCCGGGAAACTTCCACGGACGCTTCGTCCAAAATTTTCTGAAGAATGTCTTTCAAAGCCATTTTATAAAAGTTTTAGCGCAAAATTATGACAATGCTGCTCCTGTGATGAAGATTGAGATCAACAATCCGAAGATCGCGTACGTCTCGATCAACACCGACATCGTAATCGCTCCACCAAAGATAGATTCGTCACGCGCAAGTCCGCCGATCGCAGCTGCGACCACTCGTCCCTGAAACATGGCAGAAACCAATCCCAAAATACCGATAATCAAACCGGCAAGCAAGAATGCGATTCCGTTTCCAACGGTCAATTCGACCAACTCCCCCGACATCGCTCCGATTTTATTCAAAATCATGATTGCGATCAGAAGTCCGTAAATTCCTTGTGATCCTGGCAAAACGACCATCGTCACGAGAGATCCAAACATGTTTGGTTTTTCAGCCAAAACACCTGCTGCTTTTTGTCCAGCAGTTTTGATACCGATACTGGATCCCATTCCTCCGAGAACCACTGCGAACAGGGCACCGACGATCGAGAGAATGAATCCCCAGTTTACGCTTGCTGCAGTTTCGAGAACTGGCATTGCGGTTGTTGCTACTTCTTCCATTTTTTGAAGGGTTAAAAAATTAAAAAATGAATTTTAAAAACGAAATAATAAATACTTTTTCACGCGAGCAAACGGCTTAAATTTTGCCGATCCGCCACCGTAAAAACCTCCGAAGAATTCAATAAATTGCAAACGCATCGTGTGAATAAATGCGCCCAGTGTCGACAATCCGAAATTGATCGAATGCCCAAACAATAAAAACAAAACCATGATCAAAATCCCCAGCACGCCCGGAAGCATTTCTCCCAAGACAACGGCGGTCATATTCATCGCCGATCCGATAATTCCGGTCGCGAGTCCCAGCGCCATCAGACGCGAATAACTGAGCATGTTGGAAACATAATCCATCACACCGTACAATCCCAAAACGCCGAACAAAAGTTTGGCGAAAATATTTTTTTTGCTGCGTCCCTGCGTCAAAACTAAAATTCCTGCACCAGAAATCGCCAATTTTGTGAACAGTGCTTTGTCGAGCCCGAACTGATCTGCAAGTGCGAAACAAATCAACATCACGAGGAAATAAAACCACGCGGCGCTGTCAGCAAATGCGGCGATGTAATTTTTGTTGTGTACGTTTTGAACAAACTGCATCACGAGTCCCACAAGCAATTGGAAAATTCCAACGGCAAACGTGAAAATAAGAAAACTCATCGCTCCGGTTCCTTTCATCGGATCCAGAATCTGGCCGCGGAAAACTATTT
>Ga0008650_1000255_pt1 | contig 28573 bp, 34 predicted proteins | sample SaaInlV_150m_DNA_2_FD_59172 | JGI IMG/M metagenome (GOLD analysis project Ga0008650, IMG submission 59172) | Marine microbial communities from expanding oxygen minimum zones in the Saanich Inlet - SI037_S2LV_150m_DNA | ecosystem: Environmental > Aquatic > Marine > Intertidal zone ...
AAATTATTTCCCTTTTAATCCCTTCAATGTCCCACTAACCCTCTCAACTTTAATCCCATTCAAAACCAATGCCGCCCGAACATCATCAAGAGACTTCACCAAACAACTCCCAACCAACATCCCAGGAAAATTCTTCGTCACAACTTTCATATAAGCAGCCTTAGCAAAACCCAAAACACCAATATACTCCAAAATCGCAGCCTCAACTTTAGCATTACTAGCCCGAACTAAAAAATACCTTCTCTTGTCCCGAGCAGATGGCCTAAGCTTTAATTTTTTTACGCGTACCATTTTTCCTATTAATTTTAGAAGGTTCCCCTCTTTTTATCTTCTTCCTATTGCCACTAAAAACAAGAAAAAGCAAAACAGCAGAAAAAACAAGAACAAGCAAAAGAAGAGGGATAATCCCATCATCATTCCAAAAAGCACCTATCTTGTCATCTTCAAGAGCAACATCTTTAGGCAACTCATCAAAAATCTCCTCAAAAACAATCTCCTCCGAAATACTCATAACACTAATATTGGCCTTACCCGAAACAATCTCATTCAGTCTAACAAGCAAATCATAATAACCAGTAGAACTCAAATTCAACTTCACTTCTTCTCCAACTCTCAAACTCAAATAAACAGGATAACTCTCAACGACAATCTCAACATAGCTAGAACCAACTTCCAAAACCTCCAAACTATGCCTTTCTAAACTCAGGTCAAAATTCATCGTATTCCTCACAGCAAGAAGTCTAGATCCACCAACAATAAGTTCAGGACCAGAAATAAAATAATTAGAACTAGAAGAAGAACTACTAGAACTACTAGACGAACTACTACTTGAAGAAGAGGCTACAGCACTCGTCGTAAAGCTCCCAGAATCATTTTCACAATTAGTTGCAACATCACAGGACTGGGTAATATAATTATACGCAGTAGAAGCGGCAAGTCCAGAAACAACAATAGAATGACCCAAAACATTTTCACTAGAATTACTCCAACTACCCGCACTAATCAAAAGAGAAGAATTAGATAAGTCATCTGTAGTCCAGCTAACAGTCGCCCCACTACTACTAACACTAGAACTTACCCCAGAAATAACAGGACCAGTAGTATCATAACTAACAGAAAAATTTCCGGCAATTCCTTCATCCGAAGTATTGCTCAAAGCACTACAACCCCAAAAATATTCTCCCTCACTTAAAAATGTGTAATTAAAAATACTAACATTATCAGAACCAGAAACACTCTCACTCTTATTCCACATCAAAACACCGCTAGAATTCCAAATCTCAAAACTAATATTCGCCAGCTCGTAATTAGAATCAACCGAAGAGCTACAATTAAAAAAACTCTCGTTAACATTGGTAAAACTATTATTCTCAGGAGAATTCAAACTAACCTCAATCCCCCCAATTGTCAAACTAAAATTAACAGAAGCACTCCCAAAATTATTTTCTTCATCAGCAACTAAGCAATTCCAATTATAACTCCCCTCAGGCATATCTTCCAAATCAAAACTACTCTCATTAACGTCCCCACTAAAAACCTTGCTCTCGTTATAATAGAGAACTCCAGAATTCCAAATCTTAAAACTCACATTCTTCAACTGCCAGTCGCTAGCATTGCAACTAAAACTCTGGTTCGCACTCAGGTTTACTTTGTTGTCACTAGGAGAAACAAGCTCAACATCAGGAGCAACAGTGTCAATTGAAAGCAAAGCATCATGCAAATTAATTCGAGTATAACTGTTTCCGAGTTCACTAATATTTTCACCATTATTGTAAAAAATATTTTCAATCTGAACAGGTGTCATGCTTCTCCCAGTCAAATTCAAATACTGATCCAAAACAGCAATAGCCCCAGCGACAACAGGGGCGGCCATAGAAGTTCCAGATTTTGTACAATATCCATCGGTATACCCAATATCTCCAAATAAGCAACTAGAATTAACAAAGACTCCAATCCCAAGAAGCTTAACAAAAGCGTTACGATTAAAATCCAAAGAATCAGCTTTGCTAACGCCACCGACAGGGATAACACTAGAAATACAAGCAGGCCAAGTAATTCCATCAGTCCAATCATTGTTCCCAGTAGAAATAGTAACCGAAATATTTTCCATAACAGCCGCATCAATTTTTGATTTCAAAGTAGGAGTCTTAATATTGCAACTGGTTTGATTTGAAGAGATGTATTTAATAGCAGGGTCACCAAGACTTGCAGTTATAACAGAAATATTGTAAATATCAGCATTGTCAACACACCAGTCAATTGCATTTATCATGTCAATAGAACTCCCGTCCCCATTACTATCCATAATCTTTACAACAACTAAACCAACTTCCCTAGCAACACCATCCAAATTTCCACCAGCTCCAACAATCCCGGCAACATGTGTACCATGCCCATCATCATCAAGGGCACTGTTATCTTCAGTCGCATTATTAGGACAACATCCACCACCTACGGTAACATTACTAACCGAACAAAAACATTTTTCAGCGAGAACTCTTCCGGAAAAATCAGGATGACTACTATTAATACCTGTATCTAAAACACAAACAGAACGAGAGACCCCACTCAAATTAACTCCACCAGTTTTCAAATTCCAACTGTCATCAGCTTCAATAATTTCAACAACATCCTGCATAAAAATCCTTAAAGGAACATCCCTATAAATATCAGAAAACGCAGGATTCCCCCTCATGTCTTCCAAATCCTCCAATGTAACATAGGCGGCAAACCTCTCCTCGTTCTCAGTAATCTTCACAACATCATCACTCATAACACGCATCATTCCACCATCAACAAAATCACTCTTCTCAACAATCACCCGAATCCTCTCACTGCCATCATTAAAAGCATTATAAATTTCACTATCAACACTAGCCCCGCTAACAAACCCAAACAACAAAACCAAAAAAAACAAAACCAAAAATCCCCTACTCATTCCAAACAACCTCACACGACCCGTCAACAACCTCACAATGTCCCTGTCCACAATCCATCGTCTCAGGCTCACAGCTCATAGTACAAAACCTCTCTCCACAATCGGGTCTCTCGCTCTCCCAAACACAACTCTTAGAATGACAACAACTAGCAGGAACACATTTTTCAAGATCTTTAACACTCTCCCCATTAAACAAAAGTAAAGCCATAGCCAACAAAATAATAAAAACAACCACTCCAATAATCAACTTTTTCCAATCCATCCAAAACCAAACATAGCGACCGTTAAAAAGATTACGAAACTTTAAAAACAACAAGCCCCTATTCCTTCGATGGTGAAAGTACATACGGTAGGCGGATTCTCAGAAGTTGGAAAAAATATGGTGGTCGTAGAATTAGAGGAAGACGCATTTATTTTTGATGAAGGTTTTTTCTTACCAGCAATAGTATCGATGCAGGAACGAGACAAAATCATGACAGAAAAAAGACTAAAAGCAATCAAAGCAGTGCCAGACGATACCGCAATAGCAAAAATCAAACACAAAGTAAGAGCGCAATTCATCTCACACGCGCATCTCGATCACGTAGGAGCAATACCTTTCCTTTCAGACAAATACAACGCCCCAATCTACGGAACACCATTCACAATGCAAGTTCTAAATTCACTTCTAGCAGACAACGACATAGTTCTAAAAAACAAAACATTCCCAATCAAACCAAACACGACATTCTATGTACAAGGAAAAAACCAAAAATACAAAATTGACTTCATTAATATAACCCATTCAACCGCACAATCCTTAATGATAGCAATCCACACACCAAAAGGAGCAATAATATACGCAAACGATTTCAAATTAGACGACACCCCAGTATTAGGGCTAAAACCAAACTACAAAAGACTTCGAGAAATATCCAAAGAAGGAGTACTTCTTTTTATTGTAGATTCCCTATATTCAGGCTCTGAGAAAAAAACACCTTCAGAAAAAGTCGCACGCGTACTCTTAGAAGAAGTTCTCTTAACAATCCAAAATCGAAATGCAGGAATGATCATAACAACATTTTCTTCCCACATAGCAAGGCTAAAGTCCATAGTAGAATTTGGAAAAAAATTGAATCGAGAAGTTGTTTTTTTAGGAAGAAGTCTTGATAAGTATTCAACTGCAGCAAAAAATATAGGAATCGCACCATTTCTAAATGATGTAAGGATTTCAAAATATAGAAGACAAGTCGAACGGACCCTAAAGCAGGTAGAAAAGAAAAGAAAAGATTACATGATAGTTTGCACAGGACACCAAGGAGAACCAGGATCAATATTAGAAAGATTATCCCGTCACCAATTACCCTTTAAAATAAATAAAGATGACAACATAGTTTTCTCTTCATCAGTTATTCCAACTCAGACAAACAAAGATCAGTTTGCAAAAATGGAGGCAAGCCTTAAAAAATCAAAGCCAAGGATTTTTAGAGATGCTCATGTTTCAGGGCATGGCGGAAGAGAAGATCTTCGAGATATTATGCAAATTGTAAATCCACAACACGTTATTCCTTCTCATGGCGGGTTCGATAAAACAGAGCCAATGGTAGAATTAACAAAAGAACTCGGATACAAGCTCCATAAAACCTGCCATCTCATGCAAGATGGAGGCATACTAAAATTGTAAGCAGTCTAGAAGGAGGAGAAGATGCAAGTTTGATAGGGGGAATAAAAAATGCGTTAGATCGAGGCGAAACACTTTCTAAAGCAAAAAAAAGTTTCATCAATGCAGGTTATAGTCCAAAAGAAGTGAGGTTAGCAGTTCAAAGAATGCCGACTTCAGGAAATCAAATAGTCAAACCAATTTCTACAAAACAACCTCAGCAAAAATCACAACCGCAACAAATTCAACCTCAATCCCAACAGCCAAAACAGGAGTCCTCAAAAAAAATGATCATAATACTCTCAATTATAGGAATAGTTATACTTGTTATAGCAGGACTATTAGGTGTCTTCTGGGAAGACTTATTTTAATGGAAATATACCAACCATCCGAAGATTCATATTTATTCGCAGAACTACTCAAAAAAGAATTACCAAAGTTTATCAAAAAAAATAAGAACATAAAATTTTTAGATATGGGAACAGGTTCAGGAATTCTAGCAAAAACAGCTTCAAAATATTTGCCTCCAAAAAACATTTTAGCAATAGACATAAATCCAGAAGCAATAAAAGCTCTCCAAAAAGAATCATTCCAAACAGCACAATCAAACCTCTTCAAAGACACAAATAAAAAATTCGACCTGATAACTTTCAACGCCCCTTATCTTCCTCTAGATTCAAGAGAGCCAAAGTCTTCCAGATTAGCAACAACCGGAGGAAAAAACGGAGACGAAGTATCTCTAAAATTTCTAAAACAAGCAAAACGGCACCTCAACAAAAACGGCAAAATCTTCCTTCTTATTTCATCTCTAACTCCACTAGACAAAATAAAAAAACTATGGTCATATAAAATAGTAGCAAGAAAAAAAATTTTCATGGAAGAGCTTTTAATACTAGAATTTAGATAAGTATCGAAGGTGTTCTAACAAAAAACCGAACCTCAATAATCTTTAAATACAATCCAACCTCCAAAATCTCATGCAACCCAAAACAACAAAATTCGCCCACTTAGCAGACTGTCACCTCGGAGGATGGCGTCAACCTGAACTCCAAAAATTAAACTTCCAATCTTTCCAAGTAGCAATAAAAACAGCAATAGATCAAAAACTAGATTTCGTCCTAATTTCTGGAGATCTTTTCGACTCAGCATATCCCTCAATCGAAATCCTAAAAGATTCCTTCGCAGAATTCAAAAAACTTCATGATGCTAAAATTCCAGTATATCTAATCGCAGGATCCCACGACTTTTCAGCATCAGGCAAAACATTCCTAGACGTTTTAGAAAAAGCAGGATTTTGTAAAAACACAAGTCAGGTAGAAACTTCCGAAGACGGTCAAATAACATTAATTCCAACGTTCCATGACAAAATAGCAATCTATGGCTACCCGGGAAAAAAATCAGGAATGGAAATAGAAGACCTGAAAAAAGTCAAACTATCAAGTGACCTACATCCCTTCACAATCCTAATGGTCCACACAACAATCACGGATGCCGTAGGAACACTCCCAGTAGATTCCATAAAAAAAGAAGCTCTTCCTTTAGCAAATTACTACGCAATGGGGCACATTCACAAAAAATTCGAAGACCACATATTAGATTCCCGTTACGTTTACCCTGGACCAACATTCCCAAACAACTTTCAAGAATTGTCCGACCTACAACACGGAAGTTTCCAGTTAGTAGAAGTAGACGGAAAAAACATAAAAACACAAAGTATTCCAATATCTCTAAAACACGTCTCTCCAATAACAATCCAAATAACCGACGCACTCTCAGCAACACAAGACATAATATCTCAATTAGATCGACATAATTTCAAAGACAAAATAGTCCTACTAAAACTCCACGGAACACTAACTCAAGGAAAAACAGGCGACATAAGGTTTAACGAAATAGAAGAATTTATAAAAAAGAAAGAAGCTTACGCATATCTCAGAAACATTTCATCAATAAAAATCCAAGATCTCGAACTTGGTGTAACTAAGGCAGCAGAAAACATCAAAGAAATAGAAAAAGAAAAAGCAGATACATTTTTAGAACAAAATCCAAGTAATTTCAACGATTATCATTATCCACTAATGAGCACTCTTTCTATGGAAAAAAACGAAGACGAAAAATCCGCAGTCTATGAAGATCGACTTCTCTCAGAAATAAAAACGATACTAAAACCATTCGACATATGCAATTCAAAAAATTAATATTACAAAACATAAGAAGTTACGAAAACCTAGATCTAGAATTTCCAAGAGGATCTTCTCTTTTGTCAGGAGACATCGGATCTGGAAAAACTTCAGTACTCCTCGGACTTCAATTTGCATTATTCGGATTACAACCAGGACAAAAAGGAGCTTCAATATTAAGACAAGGAGAAGATTCAGCATACAGTTGCTTAAAATTAGAAATCGATCACGAGATAATAAAACTAGAAAGGACAATAAAAAAATCAAAATCAGGTTCAATAACACAAGATTCACAGACCATAACAATGAACAATAAGTCAGAAGAACTTTCAACTTTGGAAATGAAAGAGAGGGTAATAACGCTTCTAAATTATCCAAAAGAGTTTGCTAAAAAGTCCAACCTACTCTATAAATTCACGGTATACACACCGCAAGAAGAGATGAAAACCATAGTCCAAGAAAAACCAGAAATAAGACTAAACACTCTTCGACATATTTTTGGAATAGACAAATACAAAAGAATAAAAGAAAACGCACAAATTCTAATCAAAAAAATAAAAGAATCAATTAAACTAAAGGAAGTATTAGTTTCCGAGCTCAACCTCATAAAAGAAAAACTCGCAATAGAAAATGAAAACAAAATAAAACTAACAAGAGAAACAAATAATTTAAACATAGATTATAAAAATTTGATACTAGAAAAACAAAAGTCAGAAGACAAATTATCAACTCTTCAAAAAATATTAGACGAAGTATCAGAAACTACTTCCGAACTAGAAAAAACACAAATATTATTTCAAAACAAAAAAAATTCAGAAGAAAGAATAAAAAGAGAAATAGCTTTAATGCAAAAAGAAATAGCTGAAAAATTTAATTTCTCTCAAGAATCCTTAAGTTCACTTTTAGAACTTCTAGATAAACACAGGAAGACTTTAGAGGAAAAAAACATAAAATTTTTAAAATTAAATTCAGAGGTTTCTGTTCTAAATTCAAGAAAAGAACAACCTCTAGAACTAAAAAATAAAATAGTTTCCTTGGAAAATTGTCCAACATGTTTGCAAACAGTAAGTCAAGATCACAAAACAAGAATAGGTAAAAAATTAGGATTTGAAATAGAAGACATAAATAGAGAACTAGAGCAAAAGCTTAAGCAAAAAGAACTTATAGTAAAAGAGATAGAATCAGAAAAAAAATTAATTTCAAATTATGAATTAGATAAAGCAAAGCTTCAGCAAGATAAAATTAAATCAGAACACCAAAGAACAATTCAAACAAAAATACAATCCGAAGCATTTATTCTAGACAGGACATCAAACGAAATAAAAGAATTAAAATCTAAGCTAGAAGAATACAAAACAAAAATAGCAAAATTCTCTTCTTCTCAAAATCAATTCGACGATGCCAAAAAAGAGTTCCAAAACATAAATGAAATAACAAGAGTAAAGGAAATAAAAATGGCGACAAAGAGTAAAGAGCTAGAGTTATTGAAAATAAAACTAACGGAACTACAAGAAGAAATACAAGCAAAAGAAAAAATTAGAGAGCAAGTAAACGATCTTAGAAAACTCCAAGATTGGATACAAAAAAACTTTATAACACTAATTGACATAACAGAAAAATCCGTAATGCTTCAAATCAAAAACGAATTCTCGGAGATCTTCTCTAAATGGTTTGCAGACCTAGTATCAGACTCCCTCTCAGTTAGATTAGACGAAGAATTTACCCCAATAATCACAAATCAAGACTATGAAATGGATTACGACTTCCTATCTGGAGGAGAAAGAACAGCAATAGCACTAGCATATAGACTCTCCTTAAATCAAGTTCTAAACTCTCGTTCCAACATAAAAACAAAGGGAATCGTAATTCTAGACGAACCAACTGACGGTTTCTCCTCAGAACAAATCGACAAAATGCGAGACATCTTCTCCTCACTAAATTCCGAACAAATGATCCTAGTCTCACACGAAGAAAAAATAGACGGATTCGTAGACCATGTAATCAGGATACAAAAAGACGGAATATCAAGAATAGAATCAAATAACTAATTTTATTTCATAAAGAATACGTATCACGCAAAAACCCACTTCTAAGAGCATCCGAAACTCTTAAAAACCAAAATCAATCCCTATATCTAATGGAAATCAAAGTTTTAAAAGACGAAAAAAACGTACTGGAAGTAGAATTATCAAACCAGACAATCGCAGAATTACTTCGAGTCTACTTAAACAAACAAGGCGCAAAGTTAGCTGCGTGGAAGCGTGGTCATGCTACAGAAAATCCAGTTCTACACATAGAAGCAGACAAACCAAAAAAACTCCTAAAAGACGCCATTAAAGCAGCTGAAAAAGAAATCGACGCAGTAGTTTCAGACTTCAAAAAGTTAAAATAATCCTAGAACAATAATTCTTTTAAGATATGAATAATTTACCAATCTATGCAACAAAAAATTTCAGCTGGCTCCTACCTCTTAAACCAATTTCTCTATGGAGGCTACGAAACTGACATAATCACAACCCTCTACGGACCAGGAGGCTCAGGCAAATCAAATCTAGCAATAATCCTCGCAACATCCCAAGCAAAAAAACAAAACAAAACAATATTCATAGATACAGAAGGCGGATTCTCAACAGAACGCTTCAAACAAATTCACAGAGGAGAAAAAGATCAAGTAGAAAAAGACCTTCAAAACATCTTCCTCCTAAAACCAACTTCATTTAAAGAGCAAGAAAATGCATTTAGCCAAATGTTAAAACATGTCAAGCAAGAATCAATCTCCCTAATCATAATAGACTCAATAGCAATGCTCTACAGACTAGAACTAGGAGCCGCAATTGAAACAAGGGACCAAGAGGAAATTTCAAAAATAAACAGAAAGTTAGCAGGTCAATTAAGAATCTTAAATGAAATCGCAAGAAAACAAAACATCCCAATAATAATAACGAACCAAGTTTACGCTAGCTTTACCAAAAACTCAGAAGATAAACAAAAAGAACGTCAAGTTTCAATGGTCGGAGGAGATTTATTAAAATATTGGAGCAAATGTCTAATTGAACTAAAAAATTACAACAACAAAAGGTCTTTGATCCTAAAAAAACACCGCTCCCTCCCAGTCAAAGAACTTCATTTTGAAATCATAAACTCAGGAATAAAAAAGCGAGGTTTATTTTAAAGAATTCCCATTGGCATTCTTAATAACTTCAGCAAATAATTTAACAGCAGCAGATTCAATTTCACAATATTTCATAAAACACCTAGGCGCAAATCTTTTCCCTACGAGACTTATTCATCTGAACATTGAGTTTTTTAATCGCAGAATATTGCTCATTGTAGGACAAATTAGCATGCTTACATATATCCTTACAATTTTGTTTAGCAGCATGCATATAAATTCCAGAAGCACCCTTTGCCCTTTCTAAATCTTCAGGAATTTCACTAAGGTTATTGTATCCATTAAAAGTATTAAGGAATGTGTTTTTTAATATTTTTATAGTGTCAATATTTTTAAAATGCTCCAAACTTTTAGCTCTCTCCCTCTTTGTTTTAATCCAAGGCTTTTTCCCGGGGTTGTTATCAATAAGATCCGCTAAAGACCTTGCATCCCTTTTCCTCAGAAGTTTTCATAACAAAATCAGAATCATCGGCAAGCTCAAATAAGAGATAATGTGAAAGCGATTCAATAGAGGATAATAGATGTGCGTGCTGCTTTGGATTATTTACAAATTCATTATAAATCCCAAGGGAAATTTCTCCTCTAAGTGACTTGTCTTTTAATACATCCTTACCAAAAGCATCATGTATATTATTATGATAATAAAGATACCTTGAACCATCAAATTTTTCCTTGCCAATTAATAAGTCAGACCTCATAGTTCCAATAGCTATAAGTGCAGGCAATTCCTCAAGCGAATAGAAATAATCAACAGCCTTTTCAGGACTAACAAAAGCAGAAGCAATAAATTTCTCCTTTACTTTCATTCCATTATTTCTTCCAATATATTTTACTTTATTCATTGTATCAGATAAAATTATAGTATTATAAATCTTTCTATTTGTAACTATCTAACCGTAACAACAAATTACCTTTTTTCCTTAAAATACTCTCATATATCATTCCAGAATTCTTACCACTATCTTGAATTCAAAATATAGCGATTAATAATATCAGTTATCTTAGGAGTAGATCCATCACAAGAAGCATAACATTCAGTTTGCGCTTTACTAATATAAACTGGAACTGAATAATCTGCACATCTGCCTGCCTGAAGCTTAAAATTTCTTTCCTCTTCCAAACTTTTCAGTGCCTCATCCTTAAAAGGAAACCAAGTTTTCCTTTTTCCACCCTTACCTCTAACAGAGGAACACATCCTACAGTTAGCAGCAGCTCTTTCCTTTGACATAATAAACAAAACATTTCATTCTTTATAAAAATTATTACACTCTACTTCTTCTTCCTCACAACTTTCTTCCGCTTCCTCTTAACCTTCTTTTTCTTAGCATGATCAACAATCTTCCCATCAACAATCTCAACTTCCCCACTCGCCATCTTCGCCTTAAACTCTTCCTTCTTTTTCTTAGCTTCCTCATTACTAACACACTCCATATTAAAACAAAACTTCCAAGGCGCCTTCCCTCTCTGAAAACTCTGAATCATAGGAAACCCACAATCCTTACATTTATCCAAACTACCTTCTTCAATACCTTCTTCGAGAGCAACCTTCTTAGAAACCCGAGCCGGCTTCATCATCCCCTTAGGCGGCAACGAATAAGTCGTTTTACAATCAGGATAAGCATCACAACTCACAAAATACCGACCAAACTTCTTCCCATACATAACCCGCAAATTCCCCTTCTCGCACTTTCGACATTTATCCATAGTATTCGCCTCCTTCTCCTGCTCCCAAACAATCGCGTTCGCATCAGCTAGCCTTTTACCCATAGCCTCCAAATGCTTAGTCATATCCTCAGCAATACTAGTAACAACTTTCTTAGACTCCTTCAAAACTTCCTTACCCATCTTCTCAAAATCCTTGTCAGCAGCAACAATCTCATCCAACTTAGTCGTCATATCACTAGTCATCTTCTCATCAAGTATCACAGGCGCATAATGCTCAAGCGTCTCACACATTCTCATCCCAAGCTCAGTAACCTCAATCGACTTCTCCCTAGCATACCCACGAGAATAAAGAGTCTCAACAATTCCGGCCCGAGTAGCCTTAGTCCCCAAATTCTTCTTCTCCAACTCCTTAACAAGCGAAGCAGCAGAATATCTCCTAGGCGGCTTCGTCTCCTTCTCCTCAGTCCGAATCTCCAAAACATCAACCTCGCCATCCATAGTCGGTACCTTCCCTTCTTTTGTCCCATGCGGATAAACATTCATCCAACCCTTCTTCTTAATCTGCGTTCCATTCGCACTAAATCCAAGCCCCCCAACTTTAACAGCAACTCGTTTCCTCTCCAAAATAGCCGACTCACAAAAACAAGAAACAAACCGCTTTACAATCAAATCATAAATCTTCTTATCTCTAGCCGGAATCTTAACTTTTTCCCCAGTCGGATAAATAGCCGGATGCGCAGGATCTTTTTTCTTTCCCTTGGTCGGGACACTATTAACAGCATACTTAACTTTCGAAGTATACTTCTTCAGCCTCTTCAAAATATTCCCATAACCAATAGACTCATCATACTCCTGACTCGAAGTCCTAGGATAAGAAATCGCACCAGACAAATACAAACTCTGCGCACTCTTCAAAGTCTGAGAAGGAGTTGAGCCACAATTCTTGTAAGCCTCGGTCTGCAACGTAGTCAAATCAAACGGAACAGGCGCTTTAATTTCCTTCTCAATAACAGTCGTCTTAGCAACACCACTCTTTCCCTGTAAATGTTTAAACTTCAAAAGCTCCGATTCATTAAAAATATCTTTAGGATACTTAACTTCCAACTTCTGCCCCTTAATATCTTTAACCCGCAAAAACACATTCCAATAAGGCTCAGGTTTAAACGCCTCAATCTCACGCTCTCTTGTCACAACAATTTTCAAAGCAGGTCCCTGAACCCGACCAATAGACAAAATTCGAAAAGTCCCAGTACTACTCAAAGCCTTCATCAAGCCTCGAGACAAATTAATACCATAAAACCAATCCAAATAATGCCGAGTCTCCCCACTAACAGCAGCACCCCAATTAAGACTAGGTAACAAATTCTCAAAACTCTCTTCCAGTGCCTCCTTTGTTAAAAGCGAAAACTTCATCCTCTTAGCATCTTTCCTTTTACAAACAAACCGAACAACGTTCCAACCAATAACCTCACCTTCAACATCAAAGTCCGTAGCAACGATAAACTCTCTTGATTCACGAACAAGCTTCCTCAAAACAGTCAAATATTTTTTAGTAAAATCTTTCTTCTTCTTTCTCCCAGCAGGAAACCAATCAACTTCAAAATTAGGAAACGGCCCTCTCTTAGCAATTTGCTGAACTCCATACAAATGCCCAACCGCACAGCCAACGAGATATCGCTGCGACCCCTTATAAAACTCATAATAAGAAACCTTATTTTTATCCGTAATCTTTTCGTCAGTAGCCCCAGAAAGTGCAGCCGCAATCTTGGCAGCAGCAGCAGGTTTCTCCGTAATAATCAAAGTAGCATCCTTAGTCATAATAATATAAAATTAAGTACATATAATAAAGTTACGTTATCTATATCTCAATAATCTTTCCCGTCTTCCCAACCTGAACAACCCTTGTCTTCCCAATCCTATCCTCAATCCCCTCCCCCTCATGAATATGCGCCGCAATCAACAAATCAGGCTTAAACTCAAGGGCAGCATGCCTAACAATATCATCCCCAGTCCCTCCGGCAAACCCAAGATTCTCAACATTCGTTCCCTCAGGATGCAAATGCGAAACCAAAATACGCTTCTTAGCCTTCATCTGAGAAAAATTACGCTTAATAGAATCCAAGTCTTTCCTATCAAGATTAAGCTTCCAATTCGGACTCCCAATCCCCACAATCCCCACACCTCCATAACTCACATAATAATTATGAATATTCTTTCCCATTCTAGACAAATTCTCTATATCTTCATCAAAATCCAAATTCCCAGGAACAAAAACTACCTTTTGACCTGACTTAACAAACGGTTCTAAAATACCATCCCCTTCTCCATCATACCCATAAATATCTCCAGCCAAAACAACCAAATCGACCTTCCCTTTTTTAGCCTTTAGAGCCAATTTTTTCGCAACATTAAAATCCCCATGCAAATCTCCCGCGGCCAGTATTTTCAATTTTTTAGTCATAATATTTTCACTCATATATATTATAAAAAACTACCCAAATCTCATTTTCGAGAATCCATTATCTGATAAAGGTAAGTTGGAGATATCTTTAACTCAGCCGCCGCAGCTCTAATATTCCCACCATTATTTTTTATGGCAAGTTTAGATATGTTTATTCCTATTTCTTTTTTCAACTGAGTCATTCCAATCTTAACACCTTCTTTGTAAAGAACATTTTCTAAATTATCAGGATTAACACTAGGAGCTTCTAAATCTCCTTCAAACGGCCAAAAATCCAGTTCTCCCAAAACAGAATAGCGCTCCATCGCAGCTTCTAATTCCCGAACATTTCCAGGCCAGAAGTATTCTCTCATACGCCTTTTTTCAACTGTAGATAACCTAGGTATGTTTCCATCACCAACGAGATTTTTTTTTAAAAAATGATTAGCTAAGGGAACAATATCACGTTGTCTCTCTCTTAGCGGAGGCATAGTTATACCATAAGTAAACCTATAATGCATTTCTTTCGGAAGCCCATCCTTTGAAGAACTCGCTGCAAGAATTCTAACATTAGGATAAATAACCTCATTGCCCTGTATCCTTCTAAATCCGCCTCCAGACATAACACGCAATAAAGAATTATAACCCGCACCTTTTATTTTAGTAAATTCATCTAAAAAAAGAACTCCTCCTTCCGCAAGTTCAAAAAGCCCCTTTTTCATTTTATGAGCTCCAGTAAAACCCCCTTTTTCATACCCAAAAAGTTCACTTTCAAGCAAGGGTTCAGTTATAGCAGCACAATTTATAGACTCAAAAGGCTTGTTCGCCCTATTACTATATTCATGAAGACATCTAGCAACAAGTTCCTTACCTGTCCCAGTCTCTCCATCGATAAAAACATATCCAGCAGCATTAGAAATATCTTTGATATACTTTATTTTATCCCTAATTACCTTAGTATCTCCAATGAATTCAATAGTCATTCAATAGTAACAAATTTTTCCTATATAAATCTTCTCTATCCAAATCAACAATTTTTTAAACACATTATACTCAAGACTACCATGGCAAAAGGATACAACTTCAAAGAATCAGAACCAAAGATAATCCAGTTCTGGCAAGACAAAAAAATATACAAATTCGACTCAAGCGACACAAAAAAAGAAATCTTCTCATTCGACACCCCTCCTCCAACGGTATCAGGAGCACTTCACATGGGCCACGCTTTCGGAGACGCACAACAAGATTTCATCGCAAGATACAAAAGAATGCGAGGCTTCAACGTCCTAAACCCATTCGGAACAGATGACAACGGCTTGCCAACTCTTCGTCTAGTAGAAAAAGAAAAAAAGATTAAAGCCTCTAAAATGACAAGACAAGAATTCATCGACATCTGCCTAAAAGCAATAAAAGAAGAATACGTACCAAATTTCTTGCATGACGCAAAACGACTCGGAACCTCAGCAGACTGGGACCTATTCTACTCAACAATCGACGCACGCTCAAGACGAATCTCACAAAAATCATTCATAGACCTATATGCTCAAGGCAGAGAATATCGAACTAAGTCCCCAGCCCTTTGGTGCACAACCTGCCAAACAACAATAGCACAGGTAGAACTAGAAGACGAATCAAAACAATCAACTTTCAACGATATAACCTTCAAGCTAGAAAACCAAGACCTAACAATTGCAACAACAAGACCAGAACTCCTACCGGCGTGCGTCTGTATATTCGTAAATCCAACTGACGAGCGATATAAAGATTTAGTAGGAAAACAGGCAACAGTTCCATTATTCAATTTTGAAGTCCCAGTAATGACAGACGAAAAAGCTGACCCAGAAAAAGGTTCAGGTGCCGTAATGTGCTGCACTTTCGGAGACCAAACCGATATGGAATGGCAAAAACAGTACCAACTAGAAATCAAAGAAGCAATATCCAAATACGGAAAGATGACAGCCTTAGCCGGCAAATACGAAGGACTAAAGATAAAAGAAGCAAGAAAACAAATCATAGAAGATCTAAAAGAAGCCAAACTCCTAACAAAACAAGAAGCAATAACTCACGACGTCAACGTACACGAAAGATGTCAAACACCAATAGAATTCATAAATTCAAAACAATGGTTCGTAAAATACCTAGACATCAAAGAGGACATGCTAAAATGGGGTCAAGAAATAACCTGGCATCCAGATCACATGAAACACAGATATACCAACTGGGTAAAAGGTCTAAAGTGGGATTGGTGTATCTCAAGACAAATACCATTCGGAATTCCATTTCCAGTGTGGTACTGCAAAGAGTGCGACGAAACAATAATGGCAAATGAGTCACAGTTACCAGTAGATCCATTAGAAGACAAACCACTAATCAAAGAATGCCCAAAATGCGCCTGTAAAGAATTCATTCCAGAGACTGACATCATGAACACCTGGGCAACTTCTTCACTTACTCCAGACATCACAAAAGACCTCCTAAAAAATACCCCAATATACGACAAAATCAAAGACGAACCATTTTCAATAAGAAGAAACGGCCACGACATAATAACATTCTGGGACTTCAATTCAGTTGTAAAATCAAGACTACATCATAAAAAAAACCCATGGAAGGAGTTAATGATCAACGGCTGGATGCTAGGAAAAGACTCCAAGAAAATGTCAAAATCAAGAAATAACGGAATTTCTCCACAGAAAACAATAGAAGAACATGGAGCCGACGTCCTAAGATACCTTTGTGCAACAGCAAAACTAGGAGATGATATCTCATTCCCAGAAGCAGAACTAGTCAAAGGAAAAAAACTAATCAACAAACTATACAACGCATCAAAATTCGTCTTCATGAACTTAGAAGGGTACAACAACGAAAAACCAAGCAAACTAGAAACAATAGACCAAGAATTTCTAAACCACTTAAGCAACCTAATAGAAAACACAACAACCCATTTTGAAAAATACAATTACTCTCATGCAAAAGAACTAATCGAAAGATTCTTCTTCTCAACATTCGCAGACGACTACATAGAAATTGTAAAAAAACGAATTTATAATGAGGCAGGCGATAAGAAAATTTCCGCACAATACACCTTAAAAAAATCCCTATTAACAATCCTAAAACTCCTAGCCCCAATCATGCCATTTATCACAGAAGAAATATACCAAACCTACTACCACGAAGAAGAATCAATACACATAACACCTTGGCCAGAATATAAAGAGGATTCCGAGCCCTCAAAACTATTTACAAACTTCCAAGAAATCTTATCCAAAATAAGACAAGAAAAAACAAACCAACAAAAATCCATGAACTCCGAAATAACTCTAACTCTAGAAAAAGAAACCCTTGGCAACTTAAAAGAAGTTCTAGAAGATCTCAAGGCAGTAACTGCCAGCTTAGAAGTCAAAGAAGGAAAATTCAAAGTAGAATTCAACTGACACCAACTTTAATAAACAATTTTTCCCATATTTATACTATGAACGAAGCACAAAAATATGAACTCGAAGCAACAGTAGAAGAACTAGAATCTTACCGTGGTCGCCACACCGAACTAATAACCGTCCTAATACCAGCAGGCGCAACCCTGACTCAAACAACAAAACAACTAGAAGACGAAAAAGGAACAGCCACAAACATCAAATCAACTTCCACCAGAAAAAACGTAATAGCATCCCTAGATAGAGCAGTTAGAAAATTAAAAGAAATAGGGAAAACTCCTTCCAACGGACTAGCCGTATATGCCGGAAATGTTACAATGCAGGATGGGAAAGAATCCCTAGAGGTCTGGGCAATCGAACCACCAAAAAAACTCAAAATCAAAATTTATCGTTGCGACCAAACTTTCGTAGTGGAGCCACTAAAAGAAATGCTAGAAACTGACGAGGTGTATGGACTTCTAATAATCGAAAGAAATGAAGCTTCAATTGGACTTCTCGATGGAAAGCATATAAGACTTTTACAACACATGACATCAGGGATTCCAGGAAAAACAAAATGTGGAGGACAGTCTGCCCAAAGATTTGCAAGAATAAGAGAATCCGCAGCAAAAGAGTTCTTCAAAAGAACAGCAGAAAACATGAGAACGCACTTTTGGGACAACAAAAAACTCAAAGGAATTTTAGTTGGAGGACCAATTCCAACAAAAGATGAATTCTTAGCACAGGGTCAGTTGCTAACTCAATTAAAAGAAAAAGTAATCGGAGTAAAAGATATTGGAGGAACTGGGATGCACGGACTTCACGAACTAGTAGAAGCCTCAGAAGACCTTTTAGCCGAACAAGAAATAACAAAGCAGCGAAAAATTCTAGATCTCTTTTTTGAAAAACTAGCGAAAGAACCAAACAAAGTATCATACGGGCAAGCAGAAGTAGAAGACAGATTAACAAGAGGGGCAGTAGATAAATTAATTATATCAAAAACATTAGATAGAGAAAAAGTAAAGGATATGGAAAAGTTAGCAAAAAAATCATCAGCAGAAATTTACATAGTAACCAACGAAACAGCAGAAGGCGTGCAGTTCGATAATCTAGGTGGAATTGCAGGGTTACTCAGGTTCGAAATTCACGACTAAAAAACCCGAATCAACCAATTAGGAAACCTACCCGAATCCCCACAATGATAAACCTTATGGAGAACCTGATTCCAAAATAATTCAACCTCAACTTCACCCTTTATCCAATCATTTTTCGCATTCCACTTCAACTGCCCAGGCTTAAATTTCTCCGGTTCAAACCCAAAACAAGTCCAAAAAATATCAACCCCCTCATCAAAATATTCTTCATTCCGAACAACCCCAAATTCTTCAAAGGAATGCGTAACCCCATGCATCGCAAGCTCCTTATTTCTAGATAAAATACTTTCACACCATTCCCCAGAAATCGCAACACCCCCAAACTTAGGAACAACAAAATAAACATCCGCCAAATCTAAAACCTCTTCCGAACAATTCATCAAAGGATTAACATCATCAACCTGACTAGGCAAAACAAACCTAACAAACCACAACCCAATAAGCAAAACCACAAAAGCAACAAGGGCTAAACGCATCAATCTCATACAATAACCAAAGCATCAAACTTTTAAAATCCTTTTAACTAGCTATTTCAATGGAAGAGGCGAACATCCCAATCATAACAGAGTCAACAGCCCAAGAAATAGAAACCCAATTCGAAATCAACGAAACCGAGGCCCAAGAAAAAGTCGAAGCGGCCCTATTTGTCGCAGGCAGATTCCTAAATCTCCAAGAACTAATCGTGCTAACAGATATAAACCCAATCATGCTAAAATCAATTCTCTACAACCTAGAAAAAAAATACTCAACCGGAACCCTAAGAATCATTAGGAGAAAAGAGTCATACAAGATGGACATAGCAGAAAAATATCATTTCCTAATCAACAAGCTAGCAACAGGCTCAGCAGAATTTACAAAAGCAGAACAAGAAACCTTGGCAATAATAGCATACAAACAGCCAATAAAACAATCCGTAGTAATAAAAATTCGAGGCAACAAGTCCTACGATCACATAAAAAAATTCCGAACATTAGGCTTAGTAACAGCAAAAAAAGAAGGTCATACTCTAATCCTAAATTTATCCGAAGAATTCTACGAATATTTCAACGTAACTAAAAAAGAAAACAACTCGCCAAGTCATCAACAACCGACAACCGACAACAGACAACCGAACAACTAAAATGGAATTCCTAACAATTCTCTATCTCACCTACACATTCATCTCATTTTATTTTTTAATGATTTATGTCTTAACCTACACTCAAAACAAATCACAATTAAACGAAACATTCAAAACCGACAAAACAAGATCTTTATCAATAATAATCCCATGCTTCAACGCAGAAAAAAACATAGGCAAAACAATTCAAGCACACTTAGACTCAGACTACGAAGGACTAAAAAAAATAATAGTAGTAGATGACTGCTCAACAGATAATTCAGCAGAAGTAATAAAAGAGTACACAAAAAAATACAAACAAGTAATGTATGTAAAAACGCCAAAAAACACGGGTAACGCAGCAGGTTCAAAAAACTACGGAAGCAAATTCGTAAAAACCAAACTAATAGGATTCAGCGACGACGATTCAATTCCAAATAAAAACGCAACTTCAAAAATGGTAGGCTTCTTCAATGATGAGAATGTAGGTGCAGTAACTTCCAGAGTCCTAGTAACAGGCAAACAAAACTTCTTAACAAAATCTCAAGCAATAGAATACAAAATCATCGCCTTCACAAGAAAACTCCTAGGATTCCTAGAATCAATATACGTAACAAACGGACCACTAAGTATATACAGGAAAAAAGCATTCGATGAAGTTGGCGGATTCGATCCAGAAAATATGACTGAAGATATAGAAATAACTTGGCACTTCGTCTCAAAAGGCTGGAAAGTCCACATGGCAATCCCGGCAATAGTGAAAACATATCCTCCCACAAAAATCAAAGCCTGGTTCCATCAAAGAATCCGTTGGAACGTAGGCGGCCTCCAAACAGTCGCAAAATACCGAAAACAATTTCTAAACACCGGAATGCTCGGCCTCTTCATAATGCCCTTCTTCATGTTTTCCTGGTTCCTCGGAATAACAGGCCTTTTTTTCTTAGCATACCGTTTCACAAACTACATCATAATGAAATACCTAGTAGCAAAATACTCAGTCGCAGCAAACGTCGCACTCGTAACAATGGACAACTTCACTCTAAACCCAAGCATTCTCTTCTTCTTCGGAATGCTTCTCTTCGCACTCGGCCTAATCTACACAATAACAGCTCTAGCCTACTCAAAAGAATCCGGAAGACTAATAGGACACAAGGCTCGCGACATATTTATATATTCAGTCTTCTACCTCCTTATGTACCCTCCGCTACTAATAGTATCATTCTATAAATATATGAGAGGCTACAACACATGGTGACAAAATGCTAAAATCAAAAAAACACGTATTTTGGGAAGCTCTCCTAATAACAGTAGTAATTTTCCTAGCCGGACTTTTCCTGGGGATGTTAATAGAAGCCAATAACTCAACCAAAATATCAGACCTATACACTCAGTCAGAAATAAGCCTAACAGATGCAAGCGCAGCGGCAAGACTAACCGAAGAACTAGAGCTAGACTGCGAAGCAATTAGAAAAGCAAATATTGATTTAGCAGACAGAGTGTATGAAGAAGCAAAACTTCTAGAACTCTACGAAGACTCAGGAAAACTAACAAACTCAATGGAGCTCCTTCATAAAAAATACGACCTACTCCGAACGCTCCTCTGGTCATCAAACCAAAAATCACTAGAAAGATGCGAGAATTACAACCTCCTGGTTTATCTTTATCAATATGGTTCTGAAGAAACAGAAGTAAAAGCCACACAAAATGTATGGTCAAAAATACTCCTAGAAGTCAGGAAAGAAAATGAGAACATACTTCTCCTTCCAATAGCGGCAAACCAAAACCTCACATCACTTGATTTATTAGTAGAAGAACATCAAATTCAAAGACTTCCAGCTCTGGTAATTAACAACAATCAAGTACTATACAACATAGAAAACCCAGAAGTCGTGCGAAACTTTCTGGGCTAATATATATAACAAAGCACATATTTCTTTAAAAGATGAAAAACCTAAAGAGAATCAATGAGATGCACAATATGTAAAAAAACGTCAGAAGAATTAACCATATACGAAGGACTTCTAGCAACAGAAATGATTCATATTTGTGAAGAATGCGCAGAGGATCAAAAAGTTCCAATCATCAAAAAACCTTCTCAGTCCCAACTAAGCAAAGCAGACAAAACTTATTCTGTGAGAGAGCGTCTAGATAAAATGTCCGGAAGACGCGACACAACAGATATCTCAAGAGAACAAACAACAACCCAACGAAATCTAGCAAAACTCCGAGCTCCACCAAAAAAACAATACCATGAAGACGTGTTAGACGATTACCCCTGGACACTTAAAATGACAAGAAGAAGAATAAAGATGACAGTAGGTCAACTAGCAAACAAGATAAGTGCAAGCCATCAAGAAATACAAAATATCGAAAAAGGCGTCCTCCCGGAAAACTTCAAAGAAATCTTCCTAAAAATAGAAGCGCTCCTAGGAATCAAACTATTAAAGGCCCAAAAGCCACAAGTAAATTTCACGAGAAGAAATAGAGACAAAGAGCAAGAAATTTTAAAGGCAGTGGAAGAAAAAATGAAAAATCCAGAAAAAGAACTAGAAAAACTAGAAGAGATAAAAGAGGTTCAAGAAAAGATAGAGCGTGAAGAAATAAAATTATCAAAAAGAAAAGATATCAAAGATGTGACAATAAACGATTTAGTAGACAGAAAAAGAGCAAGAGAAAAATACAAACTTAAATCAAAGCAAAGCGAGATGATAGGCGACGATTTAGATATTGAAGAATTATAGCTAATAACATTAATAATATTTATTTATACATACTTGCACAAGAGAGCTATCAATATCATTTCTTTTAAGAGTAACTTCCTTTACGAATGGAGCCTTCATTTCATCATTAACTTCAATATCAACCTTATATTGCACCCACGTATCACCAATATTGTTAGGATAAAAAATGCTATCCTGAATAGTAAAGTAAGAATCTTTAGAGTTGTTAAGTCCCACAAAATCAGAATTAGCGGAAGTTCTTATTTGAAATCTAACATTCGAATTTTCAGAATTTTCGATTTCCCAGCTCAAAGTTCCACTAGAAAAATTACCTATTTCATGAGGTTTTGAAATAAAAGAGGAATTTTTGGCGAATGAAGATCTGTAAAATTTACTCTCCCCTGTTATTAAACTTCTGTCCTCGCTTGGATCAGAAACTCCTGCATAAATTTTATCATTAAAGACAACAAGAGGGAACTTGGCATTGCTTTCAACTCTTTCAATTCCGGACCTATGGGTAAAGACCTCTGTCCAATTAACGCCGTCTTCGCTAGAGTATATGATATAGTTATTAACTCTCTCCTTAATGGACGATTTGTGGAAAGGTTCACAGTCATCTCCAAATATTATACCAATAATCTCATCAAGCCAGTCCTTATCCTCATGCCAATTATATCCTTCCTGAATCCCATTAATCACAGACACATACATCTTCCCATTAAGCACAGCCATATCGCTAAGGAACCTTTTTTTATCTCCAGCGCAGCCATAATTTTCAAAAAATTCAACAGGCTCAAAATTTATAGCATCAGGGCTCTTGTATAGACCATCCGTACTAAAAACATACAAATTCCCCTCAAATTCAATTGAGTATTCAAATTCAAAAACTTTTGAAACAGGATATCTTTTTACTTCATTTCCGTCATAATGAATAACTTCCAAATTACCTGCCTCTCTTCCATTATTAGAAGAATCACTACCCATCACAAGCATTTTGTCCTGCCAATTCCAACATCTGAAAAATGAGAGATATTCGCAGTTAAAATCTTCTTGGAGAGATCAGTATTGGTATGCAGAGCTTTCCATTCAGAATCAGAATTTTCTCTAATCAGAATTCTAAGATTGTTCTCATTAAAATTCCGAGGTAAATTAGAATCGCTATAATCCATATTCAATACTAAATTAGGAAAAAATTTACTCCCAGAAGGCCGAAGATTATAAATGATGGGGCTAAATATATTAGCGTCACCAGAGGAGTCAATCATGTCTATATGAATATTGGATATATGGTCATCGTCCAACAAAGCATTAATATTTGCAGGAATATTAAGTTGCAAAACACCATCTTCAGAACCTACAGTGAACTCTTCATTTGTTATAGGTATAGTTTTTTGCAAATCTAAAGAAGAATAAAATTCATCAACCTTAACAGATACACCATTTTTAGCAATTGACAAAGAATAATCAGCCTTCACCACAACCTCTTTATTGGAAATTTCAGTTTTTAACACGACATCCTCTTCAGAAATATCAAAACCCTCTTTCTCAAAAACTTGCAAATCACAGCTCTCCAAGGAGTTTAAAATATATTTATTTAAATCCGCTTCTCTTAGTCCAGTTTTCAATACCCCATTCTTTACAGAATCATCAAGACATGAAGATATGTAGCCAGTTATGAGAACAGCATCAATAGACTCAGACCGAATATTAGGATTAGAAATATAGAAAAAGGCAACAATTGAAAAAATAAAAACTATTGCAATTAGAATAAATATAGCCACTTGTCCCTTTTTTCGATACATAAGATGTTAAAATTATATTAATATATATAACTAATGGAAAAGCTACAAAGTATAAAAACTATATTCTAGGAAAGTGCTCCATATTAACACCTTCAGTAAAATGCAAAACTCCCTTTAAAATAGGTTTTGTATATTTTGTATCTGGAATAGTGGGTATATTTGTGCTTGCAAGAGGATGCGTTCTAATATACCTATAGTCATGACACTTACCTTTCTTTATCGGAAACTCCATTGTCCAACTCCACGGAACAATCCAAAACTCTCTTTGTGTAACATGCTTCTCCAGCCTATTTATATTGGCAGTCCAAAGACGACTAATGGGAGTATCTAACTGATAAGTTCCAATAGCACAATATAAAGGAAGGTCATACTTTTTATCCCAGTTCAATTCATTATCAAACAGCGTCCATTTAACGTATCTTTTTCTAGAATCAGAACTCTTAGGATCCACCAAACAACTCTTAACCTCTACACCCTTCACAGAATCAAGCAAATCTACACCCTTGCTTTCCAAGGTATTTCTAGGAGTATCCAATGCATTACTCATCACCAACTCATTAACCAGCCCAATATAATTCTTAAAAATCTGAGTTTTCACAAACCAACCCTCTACCCCAAATACCTCAACCGACCAGGCCTCGGCTCATAAACCAATCCCTCTTCCAACAACTTCTTAACTTCAACCTCAATCACCTCAGGGCTCGCCTCAACATCCATAACAAGCGTCTCGCGATCAATCCCTCCATCCGCCTCAGCACCCTTAATCTTATCCAAAATACCATCCTTAACACTAGAATCCCCTTTCTTAGCCTCAGGCATATCTCTCCTAGCGTTCTGAATCTCCAACTTCCGAACCAACAACCATCGAGCATCAACCTTCTTCACAACCTCAGGAATCATATAAAGTTCCCCATTCCACTCCCTCATGTTCCCAATAATCTGCAAAGTGTCCCCTTGCATAATCTCTTGAATAAGGCCAATATCATCCCCAAAAACTTTCAACTTGAGTTGTCCACTAGCATCATCTACAGTCAAACTCGCAAACTGCTTCTCGCCCTCCTGCACAAACTTATCAACACAATTAGCCAACAAATTAACCCTCACAACCTTCTTGTCCCCAAGCTCCAAAAACATAAACTTTCCCTCATTAATCATCGGTACACCCTTCAAAACATCCCCAATTCGAAGCTTAAACGCAACATTCCTCTTCCTAATTTCTGTAGCAGGTTCTACCATAATTCAAAATGCCACTCTCACTTTATAAGTATTATTGAGATTGAGTACTCAAATCTTATATAGTTGAGCAGCAAGCAACACTCGACCAAATCCAGAAAGAACAAGGTCATTTTTTGTTGTAGCACAATAAGCATTAACTTCATCCTGAAGATTTTTTCTTTTTGTTTCTTCTTTGATAAAGTGATACATATAGGAAGAATCTTCAAGAGTAGTAGAAACGATAGGTTCACCTTTAGCTCTAGGAGAAACCTCAGATCCATCAATAATTCTTTTCCATATCCCATCCTCTTCATGAATTCTTTCAAGTTCTTTTGCCATTATGTTAATAAAAGAAATCATGTATTTATAAAAATTATTACACCCTACTACATCCGCTGAACAAACCCACGTTTAGGCCGAAACAAATCCCCACTTTTCAACAACTTCCCAACAGCCTCATCAACTTCCGCTCCCTTCATCCTCCCCTCAAGCGCTTTCGAAACCTCTTCCATAGGAATCAACTTACCTAACCTTTTCTCCAGCTCTTCAATTGTATCAACAACAACATTAATCTTATTCCTAGCACTAGCCGAATTTCCAGTAATCTTATCCACATCAAAAGTCTTCGTATCCTTATCATACCCAACCTGCAATAAATAACTCTTCACCAAATCAATCGCAGCAATCGCATCCTTAACCGTCACCTCTTCACTCAGCCTCATCCTAGCATGCGCCTCAGCCAAACGAACCATCGCCTCCAACTGCCTAGCCCCAATCGGAATCGGCTTACTCGGACCGTCCCCAATTTGCGGCATATTTCGAAGTCCAACATAAAACTCCTTCATCGCCAAAATCGCCTCATCACTCAAAACCGGATCATATTTTTGCTTAGCATACGAAATATACTTCTTCAACAAATCATTATCAATCACATCATGCTTAGCAGCCTGCTTATGCTCCAACAAAACATGCGAAGCAATCGCCTCATCATTGTCCCGGCTCGGAATATCCCTCATAATAAAAATAGCATCAAAACGAGAAAGCAAACTCGGAACCAAATTAACCTGCTTAGGAATACTCTGCAGAGGATCAAACCTCCCAAACTTAGGATTCGCTGCAGCCAAAACAGAAGTCTGAGAACGAAGCGTAGCCTGAACAGTAGCTTTAGCAATCGTAACAGTTTGCTGTTCCATAGCCTCATGCATCACCGACCTATCCTCCTCATCCATCTTATCAAACTCATCAATACAAACAATCCCCTTATTTGCCAAAACCATCGCACCAGCCTCAAGTCCCCAACCCTTCAAAATCTCATCCTTAACAACAGTAGCGGTAAGCCCAGCACCACTAGCCGACTTACCAGAAACATACCGCGCCTTCGGAGCAACGCCAGAAATAAACCCAAGCATAACCGACTTCGCAACACCCGGATCCCCAACCAACAAAACATGCACATCTCCTCTCATCTTCGTTCCATCACTTCGCGTCTTCTTCACCCCGCCAAACAACTGAAACGCCAACGCCTTCTTCACCTCACGATGCCCCCAAATAGAAGGCGCAATAGAATCAACCATCTTCTTCATTAGCTCAGGGTCGGCAGCCAACTCACGTATAGCTCTTTCATCCTCATCATTAATATCAATATCCTCAAAACTCTCCTCCATCGGAATAATATTATTCGACTCAACAGCCAAATCAAAACGAGTAAGCATCGCCCCACTCCCAGTAGAAATCGCAATCTCTTTCAAAATCCCAATAATCTTAACCCGACTCCCAGGCGTCGTCCTCATCTCCATATTTGGATCAACCAAATCCTCCTTCAAAAAAATCGTCATACGCTTAGGTTGCTCCCCTCCATGTAAATTGTCACTAGCCTCCTCAATCGTCAAAACCTGCGCATCAACCATATCTTTCGCAATCTCCTTAAACCCACCACGCCGACCACAACTACACCGACTAGGCTCCTTAAACTTCTTATCAATCTGCAAAACCGAAATAATCGTTCCACAACTCGGACACTCAAACTTAGCATTCGTAACAAGCGGCCTTACCTCACTCGCCTGCCGAACAACACCTTCCATCCCAATCATCTTCCCCAAATGCTTCGAACGAATATGCCGAATAAATAACTCCTGTCCCTTAGAAATACTACTAAACCTAGCTCTAGCATCATTCGGCGCCCACTCCAATTCCTCAAGCGCAACCTCAAGCAACTGCACCGTTTCCTCTGGCCTATCAATCAAATTCTCCGCCAACTCCGGACTATGCGCAGAAAACTCCTCAAAATCAATAACAACAGTCTTATTCTCCCCAGTCATCCCACGAATAATCTCCTTCCGATTCACCTCAAAAAACTCCTTCGCGTCCGTCAAAAACTCATCCTGATCAATCGCCCCAGGCCTCATCTCGCTCTCAATATCAACATTACCCTCTTCCATCTCCTAAACACGAAAAACCCACTTAAAAATAAATCTATCCTTAAACCTATATGTTCCTAATTATCAGTTATAGACAAATTCAGACCGAGCAAAAATAATTTCCTCTCCAGTCTTTCGATACACACCAACAAAAACTTCATCACAAAACGCCGCAAAAAGGTCCCCTTCTTTCAATTCAGACCCTTTCAAAACATTATTAGAAAAAAGCGGCCTCCCAATATAAAGCGATCTAACAGCAGACTTATCCACATAAATAACAGGCAAAACTTCAGCAATAGCCTTCTCAGCAGGAACAATCATCTCCCTTAATTTCCCATCATCTCCATTCTTCCAATCTAAAACGGCAGACTCAAAATCATCCAAGCTAACCAAACTCTCTTCATCAAAAATCCCAGCCTCAGTCCGTCTCAATTCTCCCATATGCGCCCCGCCAACCATCTCCCCCAAATCCGAACAAAGCTTTCTAATATATGTCCCACCTTCACACTTAGCCTCAAACAAAAAATACCGCCCATCCTCACTCGCCTCAATAAGATTCCAATAATAAACTTCCCTCTCTCTCTCCCTTTGCGCAACAGCCGACCGATGCGGCGGAGTCTGCTTAATCTTCCCAGTAAAATTCGCATCAATTAACCCCTGCAGTTCCTCTAAATCACAATCTTTATGCGTCTCCAAAACTCCAACGTAAGTCTTATCGT
>Ga0008650_1000259_pt1 | contig 28428 bp, 32 predicted proteins | sample SaaInlV_150m_DNA_2_FD_59172 | JGI IMG/M metagenome (GOLD analysis project Ga0008650, IMG submission 59172) | Marine microbial communities from expanding oxygen minimum zones in the Saanich Inlet - SI037_S2LV_150m_DNA | ecosystem: Environmental > Aquatic > Marine > Intertidal zone ...
TTATGAATTTTAGTTATTTCTTGTTTTCTTTTGGTACGGTTTTTTTGTGAATATTATAGTAATCTAATTATTTTTTTCCAGCCCTTGTCGTATTTAACTTCCTTAACCCTAATTAAACCTTTCTCTTCTAAGGATTTCTTTGTTTGAGTTCCTTTTCTTGCGGAGAGTCCAATTTCTTTATAGATTGCGGTTGCTGCTAGATTGTGTTTTGGATTTTTTTGGAGGTATTCCAAGAAGACTTCTTCGTCTTTAGTTAAGGGATTAGTCGTTGGTTTTTCCTCGTTGATTATTGTTTTGGTTTCCAATGGTTTATCTGTGTCTATTGGTTTTCTTTCTCTAATTTTGTTTATTGCTTGAGCTATATCAGATGAAGTGTAATTCCCTTGTGTCTTGGATTTTTCCAAAATGCTTTCAATTTGTTCTAGGGGTATACCTGCTTTGATGTGCTCGGTTATATAATCATAGATAATTTGCTGAGTTTCATTTAAATTAATTTCTGATTTTGTTTCGATAATTTTCTTTGGGAGTGGATTTTTCTTTTCTATTGCTTTTGGTTTTTCTATTGCTTTATTGAATTTTAGGTCTGATTTTTCGCTGTACCCTTTTCCCATTATGAAAGATTGCATTCTAGACTTTATATCTTCGCTAGTTATATTTTCTTCTCGATTTTCAGTATATGGTACCTTGATTTGGAATGGTTGATTGTATCGTTCGGAGAGCTTAACTATTGCTGAACCTACTGGTAGGCTTGAGAAGTAGTGTCGTTGGTCTCGGAGTTGTGTTAGTTCGGAGATGTCGAATATGTCTTGTGGTAGTTGCTGCTGGAATGCGATATGGCATGCAGAGTTTCCCTTTACTGTATCGGAGATTTTGGATATATGTTGGTCGAGGCATATTAGGCTAGTTCCGTATTCTCGCATTTCTCGGTAGATCATGTCTGTTGTTGTTTCGTTTGCAAAGTTTGTTGGTTTTTTTAGGAAGATATTATGGGCTTCGTCTACTAAGATTGCGTGGTCGAATCCATGTGAGGCGTGATTTTGTCTGGCTTTTTTGAGTTTGTAGATGTACGTTAGGAGGAATTCACAGAAGACGGTTTTTTCGATTCCGCCAAGTGAGTTTAGTTCCATGATTACTTTTTTGTCAAGGAGTTCTTCGACTGAGATTGCTTTATCTCCTTTGTAATTTAGGGTTTTTCCGAATTCTCCGAATGTTAGTACGGTTGCTATTCTTAAGGCTGATTCTATCCATCCGCCTTCCCTATTTTTTGCTTTTTCAAGTTTCTCTTCGAGTCTCCATTTGATGTGGTTCCATGTTGGGTAGTTTTGGGAGCCGTGGTAGATTCCCCATTCTTTGAAGGCTTCGTCAAGTGTTTCTAGGATTACTTTATGGACACCGAATGATGCTGAGAATGCTTCTGTTAGGAAGTCTGCTAGTACGTTTACCCATTCTTTTGGTGAGACGTTTTTTGGAGGTTGGTTGATATTTGTTTTGAATAGGTTGCTTACTTTTTCGTCTCCTACTGTGAAGACTAGGATTGATGGGTTTTGTTTTAAGAGTGGTCGGAATGATTTTTTCCAGTCGAAGATTAGGTATGGTTTTTTGTGGGCATTTAATGCTTCGATTATTTTGAATGCGAATGTTGTTTTTCCTGATCCGGACATTCCTGTGATGCAGATATGACGTGGCCAGTCTTGTTCTCTTAGTGTGAATGGAGTGATTTCTTTTCCTGCGTAGATTATGTTTGCAAGGTTGTAAGTTCCGTCGATTAGTTCTTTTTTGGGAGGCTCTAGTAAGACGGATTTGTCTAGGAGTTGCATGAGGTGTTTTTGGTATAGTGTGCTTAGGACGTGGGCTATTTCTTCTTGCTCTTCTCTGCCATTTGCCATGGTATACTGGAAGTATATTTCATCTATCTTTTTTCCGAAGACTGGTCTGAGTTTGTTACATATTTCTTCTGGGCTTAGGGGTTTTTGGTACATTATTCACTTAGAATTCTTCCGAGCATATCTGATCGGCTTTTCTTTTCATTTAATTCTTTTATATTTTCACGGAATTCTTTTTTTAGAAGTGCGATGTCTCGCCAGCAGTTTACTTTTTCATTAAGTTGGAGTTCTGAGATTTCGATTTGTTTCTTTCGGAGTTCGGATCTTTCTCTTGCGAATTCAGAGTCACCTTCTCCTTCGGGTGAGTTTTCAATTAAAAATGTTTTGATGTTGGATTTCATGCCTTCACCTTCTTTTATAAAATTATTACTTAAGGTATTCCTTTCTTTGATCATACTTTCCAATTCTTTAATGTTATTTTCTAGAGAATCAAGTTTCCCTTTTCCAACTGAATTAATATCTTCTGAGGTATTCCAGTTGTTTGTGTCATTTTCCATGATGGAATACGTTATTATTAGTATTTAAAGTTTTGGGTTTGTTATCATTTCGTGGTGGTGACGATTTTAGAAAAGGTTAATCAGGTTCTAAATATATATTATATGTTTCGCAATAATCTGTTACTCTACTAATCTCTTCTTTTGTTAAAGTGTATTTTCCATCCTTTTTCCTACCGAAGGAAGGTGAGTTACTTCTCATGTGCTTCATTAATACCCTGGTTCCTAAATTGTCAGGGATTTCTCTTTCGTTTTCTGGATTTCTATAATTATTTTCCATACTATTTTAGAATTTTATTTTATTTAAATGTTTCTATTGTTGTCTCTATTTAGGAGTTATTATTATTGGAGAACTAGAATGTCTCTGGAGACGAATTGGTCGGATCTTGATTCTTGGATTGGTTGGATGTATATTCTGAGTCCGGATCTTTCGGCTATTTTCTGTGCGTCTGTGTGGAGGTTTCGTATTACTGGGAATGTTATTGCGATTTTTGCGGAAGGTTTTTTGACTTTCTTGAGGCGTTTTAGGATTGGGACCATGTAAGCTTCGAAATTTGTGATGATTTGTCTTGCTTGGTTTTCAGAGGGTTTTTTGGTTAGGAGTTTTCCTAGTGGTGTTTCGGTTGCTATTGCGTTGAATTGTAGGTCTGGGGCTCGTCTGGAGTCGTTGTTTTCTATCTGATATTTGGTTTGTATTGCATATTCCTGAGTTAGCCATTTTAGATTTTGTTCGGCTCCGATTGTTGCTTCTCTTTCTTTGTCGATTCCGTGTACGTTTATTTTTTTAATTAGAGCTTCGGCTAGGATTCCTCCGATTCCGCAGAATGGATCTAATAGTTTGTCGTGAGGTTTTGCTCCTGAAAGGTTGATTAGTATTTTAGAGAGTCTTGGGGATATTGCGAGTTCTTCTCTTCTGACGGGTTTATTCATGTCTCGATTTTTGACTTCGGTTGGGTCGTAGGTTTGGGTCGCTGTTGCTAGGTATATTGTGTCATTGTGAGAGTGGTGGAAGATGTAGAAGTCGGCCTTTGGGTTTTCTTGTTTGTTTCCGTCTTGGAATTTTATTAGTTTCCTACCGTGTTTGATTGATGCTATTTTCTTTTCTTTTTTGAATTTGTCTTTTAGAATTTGTGGGTCTTGGTTCCCGAATGTGGCGTATGTGAATTTATCTGAGGGAACTATTTCGTTTTTATTTAGATGGATTTTTAGTTTTTCGTTCGTGCCTTCGAATGTGATTTCTCCGAGGTGCATTGTGCCGCCGAATTCTTGTATATCGAGTCTTTCACCTTCGTTGAACTCTATAACTAAAAGGTTTTCTTCAAAGAGAATTTCATTATGGGCTCGGTTTCTTGCCTTTAGGAATTCTAGGATTTCGTTACGAGAAAGTTCTGGGTTTCTGCCGAGGATAAAAAAAGTTTTCATAGAGATTGATATTGTATTGAGTTAATAAGATTTACGCCTTAATCGGAGGCATGACATTTGTTATTGAGGTTTTGCAAGCGATTCGTGCTTTGATAGATTGGATTAGTTTTCTTGCTTGTGCTTCGGCTTTTAATGTTTTTACTCCTACAATGTAAAGGACTTGATTTGGTTTTACTAATGCTGCTCTTCCCATGGTTTTACCAAAGGCTCGGCTCATACCTGTCTGCATACGATCAGCTCCTGCACCTGTAAGCATTTTGTTTTCTCGTAGAATGTGATGAGGAACTATTTTTACTTCGAGATAGAATTCCTTTCCGACTTTTACTTGTAAGAAACGGTTTAGGTACTGACGGATTGCTTCGATTGAGTTGTCTCGGATTTGGCATTTCTCTTTTGATATCATGTGAAGTACTACTGGAAACTCTCCGGCGTCAAATGCTCTTTGGTCACCCATTTTGTATTTTACAATTTTAGCATTTGGAACTGTTTTAATGTATGTTTTTGCTCGTTTTTTGGAGACACGAGTGTAGGGCCTTGCGTATCGTTTGCTGTATGCTGATCCTTTTCTTAGTGCCATATTAATTGATTTCTACTTCTGTTCCGATTGCCTGACCTGGCAAACCTATTTCGAAGATTGCTCGGACTACGCCGTTGCCGCCGTGTGCTGAAGAAATTTTACCTGTGATTTTTTTTGCTTGTTTCCCTGGAGATGTCCATGTGGCTGTTTTTCCGACTAGTTCCGAGGCTGCCTCTCTTGTTGTTGTTCCTGGAATTTCTAGGAGGAAGTGTCTGGGTTTGAATGTTTTTCGTCCTCTTCTGAATTGAATTACTTTTGCGATTGTCATGGTAAGTTAAGTGAAAGTTTTGTTTTTAAAGATTTGGTTTGGTTAGAGTTTTGCTAGGTTGTCGAGTTTTAGGAGGACGTGTTCGTAGCTTTTTGTGACTCCGTTATTTTTATGTTGATCTACCATCTCTTCTACTGTGTTTCTATTTATTAACTGGATATTTCTGCCGTGGACGAAATGGTTTGGGAATGCTGTTCCTAGATCTACATAGCTTCCGCTTGAGTCTGGGTTCCAGTAAACATGAACTTCATCTGAGCAATGAATCTCATTGCAGTGGTCTTCGCATATCTGATATCCTCCAGTTGTGTCGTTCTGATTAGTGCTTTCCGCTGGATAACAAACTGTTTTTCCTTTTTTTGTGAATTTGTCTCTGTATTCTTTGAGAAGTCCTATTTCCTCTAATGTTGCGTTTCTTACTGGGCATATCATGTAGATGTCGTATTGGAATTCCTGTGTCATAATGTGTTTATGCTTATATGTTTTAAAAGAAGATGTGTGTTTTAAAATATATATTAATAAACTAAATCGAATTCGCCGAAGATTTTATGTAGGGTTGATAGAGATTTGTGGTCTATTTTTGTTTCTTTATTTCCTTGCGTTGTTATTTGTTCTTGTAATTCTTTTGGTGTTGATTTGATTAGTTTGTCTTTTGATATTTTCTGAATTTGATTTGGTTGAACTAGGAATGTGTTTTTTAGGAAGAAGACTTCGGCTTGTGTGTCGTGGGATTTGATTTGGAAGCGGGATTTTTCTAGGGATGCTAGTTCGCAACGTTGTGTGTGTTCGATTAGGGCTGTTGTTATTTCGGCTGCGTGTTTCCTTGCTTGGTCTACGTTTTGAGATTGTTTGAATGTTAGATTGTCTTTTTTCTTTGTTGTCTTTTTCTTTTCTAATTGAGTTTTTGCTATGTCTCGTCTGGTTTTTGCTATGAATTTTAGATTTGTTAGGAATCTTGGAGGGAATTTTCCTTTTTGGATTATCTTTTTATCGAATTCGCTTATTATTGTTGCTTCGGATTTTTTCTTTAGGAGACTGCCTACCATGCCGAATGTGTCTTTGTATATTTGTTCGATTGATTTTTCCTGGATTCGTTTTTCTATTTGTTCTCGTAGTTCTTTTAGTCTTGCGATGTAATCTAGCGCATCCTTTCTTAGTTTGTCAACTTGTTCTCCTTTAATGTCGCCTGGTTTTATTTTGCCGTGTTCCATTGCTTTGAAGTGTTTGATTGCGATATTATCTAGGATGTCGGCGTATTTTTTCTCAATTAGTTTTTCTTTTGTTACGAATGTTTCTCTGAAGGCTTTGACTGTATCGTAGACGTTTCCTGGTGCTTGGCCGTAAAGCATTAGAAGTCCTTGTGTCGGTGTTGAGATTCCCCAGAAGAGATCTAGTGTTGCTATGTCGAAGAGTTTTTTGTCTATGATTTCTTTGATTTTGTCGCCGGAGCTCATGAACATATCGATTGCCTCGGGGGATGGTTTGATTTTTCCCATTCTTAGAAGTGACTTCCAAGGTAGGAATGCGCCTCGGTCGTAAAGTGGGATGCCGTCTCGGATGAAGGAGAACATTACTGGGTGTGCGTCTTTTACGGCTTCCCAGAATTCTGTCATTAAGTAGATTTGTGGAGATAGTTTGTTCTTAACTCCTGATATTGCTTCGGCTTCTCCTATATATGAATAGATTATGCCTCGGAGTTTTTCTTTAAGTTCCATTCTCGGCATTCGTTTTACGTCGGTGTCGTCGATTACTATGAAGACGTCTATGTCGGAAGTTTTGATTGTTTCACCTCTTGTTAGGGAGCCACCGATTACGTAGGATGTGACGTATTTTTCGAATTTTTTCAAGACTAGAGATTTATGGATTTGAGCTACTCGGACGCTTCCCAAGAATCCTTTATCGTGAAGCGGATATGACATTGCTAGGGCTTCCATTACTTCGAATTTTGAGTCAAGACCTAGGTTCCAAAAATCTATTGGGGTCATTATGTGCACCCAGAGTTTGTCGTTGATTTTTTTTGCTATTTCTATCGCGTCGAGTTTTATTTGCCCGATTTTTTTATATTGGGATTCTGGGACTATTGTTAAGATGTGGATTAGTTCTCGCTTGGAGTCGTCTTCGGAGATTTCGTATTCTTCTTCTATTTTTTTAGCGGCTTGTTGTGGAATGATTCCGACGCTTTGAGTATTTTTGTATTTCTTTAGGAATTCTATTTTGAATTTTTCTATTTCCTTTTGGGTTTTTTCCATTTTCTTTTTCATGGCCTGGTCTACCTGATTTGATATTGGGAGGTTTCCTGGTTTGGATTTTGGGACGTAATCTTTTGCTAAGTTTTGTTCGACTGATTTTTCCTGAGATGAAGGATTATGGGTTGACATGATTTGATATGGCTGATTTTGTTTTTAAATGTTATTACTCTTAGTGAGATGAAAAGTGATTTATGATCCCGCGAAATAAATCGTCGAAGCAATTCTAATCAATGAATTTTTAATTTAGTTTGATTAGAATAGCATCTCCTCCAATCGAACAGTTGTCCCATGCTTGGCGAGATGGAAGGGATTTACAATCCCTTAATGATCCCGCGAAGAATCGAACTTCGAGCTACTCGGTGTAAACGAGTTGTTTTACCACTAGACTACGGGATCTATAATCTAGGGAAATAAGATTTGTTTTTAAAGTTAGTGATTGGGTGTTGTTAGCGAAATATTTTTAAAGAATGTTGTTTGGTTATTTTGATGAGATGTGTTGTTTTTGGTGTGTTTGTTCTGATGATGATGAGTGGCGTGTTCGCTATGGACGAGCCGATTCGGGTTCAGGCTGATGATGGGAATGAGGTTAAGATTTATGTTTGGCCTGGTGAAGGTGGTCAGGTTTTGAATCTGGACAAGGGGCTGGTTGATGATGATGGTTTTTTTGAGACTACGTTTTTTTCTTTGAATGTTGAGAATTATAGGTTGCAGATTATGGTGCTTGATTCTGGGACGAAAGTTAGGGATTCGGATTTTTTGAATATGAAAACAGATAAACCTGTTTTTATTAACTGTTTGTCTTCGGAATGTGTTGTTGATGTTTGGAAAGTTGAAAATGTTTCGGATGTTGTTAAGAATGAAAGTATACTTATTGAAGGGGAAGAACCTGAAGTTGAGAGTGCATCTTCGTATTTAACTGGAAAGGTTACTGATGTTAAAGATAGTTTTTCTTACTGGTGGTATTTTTTGGTTGGTGCTTTGGTTATGGTTGGTGTTTTTATGATGATGAAACGCGGATATAAAAGTAAGGGTGTTGTAAGTGATGACGATAGGGAGCTTGAGTATATGGAAAAGCGAGTGAATGAGACAGAGGTTAAGATTGGGAAGATAAAAGCTGAGAGGGATAAGTTGGCTCGGATTGAAGCAGTTAAGATGAAGTTGAAGAAAGAAGAAAGCGAGCTTCAAGAATTGGAAGGGAGTAAGGGGGAAGTTGACGAAGTTAAGAAAGAGTAGTTATTTGTGAGTCGAGTTTTATGTTTTCGTTTGGTTTGTTTATGAATCCACATCTGGCACATTTGAAGTCACCTTCGATTTTCTGATAGCGAGTTGAGTTACAAGCGGGACATTTTTTCGGCATGAAGATTTGTGGATGCAAAGACTTATATAGCTATCTTTTGGTTTTTTATTATAAGTTAGAGTCCTTAGGCCTTGGTCATGGGGATTCAGGTCTGAGAAAAATTCTTGGAAATTTATAAGATTAGAATGGAACAATTTGAAAAATTGGGTCTTTGTGAACATGTTTTGAAAGTGATTTCGAATAAGAAGTTTACGAAGCCTTCAGAAATTCAGGAAAAAACGATACCGTTGATTCTTGAAGGAAAGGATGTCGTCGCTGGTTCTGCCACTGGTTCGGGGAAAACGTTGGCTTTTGGCTCTGGGATGATTAAGAATGTCGAGAAGGGGAAGGGAATTCAGGGTTTGATTTTAACTCCGACTCGTGAGTTGGCTGAGCAGGTTGCTGAGGCTTTGAGGGAATTTGCTTACTATAAAGATTTGGAAGTTGTGCCGGTATACGGTGGTGTATCGATTAGTCATCAGCAGAAGAAGTTGGTATACGCGGATATTGTTGTTGCTACGCCTGGTAGATTGTTAGATCATTTGAAACAGCGTATGGTTGATTTGAGTAAGGTTGATTATTTGGTTTTGGATGAGGCAGATCGGATGTGGGATATGGGATTTAAGTTTGATGTTTCTAAGATTGTTGATGCATGTCCTAAAAATAGGCAGACTTTGCTTTTTTCGGCTACGATTAGCGGGGACTTGGCGGATTTTGCGGATAGGCATATGAAGGCTCCGATTGAGATTGCGGTTGAGAATTATGTTGATACTTCTAAGTTGAAGCAAATTTATTATGATGTTCGTGATGGGGAGAAGTTTTCTTTGCTTGTGCATTTGTTGAAACAGAAGCACGATGGCCTTGCGATGGTGTTTTGTAATACTCGGAGGAATGCGGATTTTGTTGAGAAGAATTTGAGGTTGAATAAGGTTAGTGCTCGAGCGATTCATGGAGGAATGGATCAAAAGAAGCGGATTAGAGTTTTGAAGGAGTTTAGCGAAGGGATGGCTGGTGTTGTTTGTTGTACTGATGTTGCTGCTCGAGGGCTTGATATTAAGGGAGTTAGCCATGTTTATAATTATGATTTACCGAAGGACGCTAAGGATTATGTTCATCGGATTGGGCGAACTGCTAGGGCTGGAGAGAGTGGGTTGGCTGTTAATATTGTCGCTTCTAGGGATTATGATAATTTTTCGAATGTGTTGAGGCGGAATGAGGGACTTGAGGTTAAGAGGACAGAGACGCCGCGGTTTGAGAGGGTTAGGATTGAGATGCTTGAGGATACAAGAGGTTCTAGATTCGGAGGTCGGAGTTCGGGACGTGGTAGACCTAGTAGTGGTGGTCGGGGACCAATGAGAAGTAGAGGACCTAGGAATGATCGGAGTCCTAATGTTGGAAGTAGGGGAAGGGCTAGTTCTGGTGGGCAGAGAAGTGTTAGGCGAGATAGAGGGAGTAGTGATGGTAGAAGGCCGGCTCGGGGGTCTAAGGATGGGTTTCGGGGTGGTGGTAGGAATACTCGGAATAGGGTTGCTCGGAGATAGATTGGAATATATGATTTTATGAAATTTTTTTGATTTTAATGTGTGTTGTTTAATGTAGCATATTGGAGTATATAGGTTTTGGCGAAAAAAAAAAGATTGACAAAGTGGTTCTAATGAACTAGAGGCTTTGTCAATCTTTTAAGCATTAAATCTTTTAAGAAGTTTGATGGTTTATGAGTAGGTTTTTAGTGGTTGTTCTCTAGTGCTTTCGTCCATTATCTCAAGGAGGCAAAATAGGGGTGCTATATTCAATCCCAAGATTCCTCCTGCGTTTGGTGGATCATATGGGAAAAAGAATACTTCTATTATTAATCCTACCATGAACCCTATTGGGAGCGATATGGTAAAGAGTAGGAGTGCTCCTATTATTTGAGTACTCTCCGTTGTCATTTTTAATTTCCATATGATTATCATTAATAATAATATGGAAATTATTGGACTTAATACTGCGCTTTTTATTGTCCATTCTGAATAGAAATTCAGAATGTCTATCATGATATCTGGTATAAACATTTTGCTTCCTCCTTGAATTTTTAGAGAGTCTGTTTTTGATTGTTGGTTTGTTTTTTGGATTGTTACCAGACTCTTCCTTTATGATCAACTGGATATTGCTCTCCTTTCCACCAGTAAAATTCATCTGAATCTGATGGTCGTTTTATCCTCCGCCATCTTTCTTGATCACTTTTATCTGTGTCTTGTGTGTTTTGTTGCTCGTCTTTGTCACCTGTGTTTTCCATAATTGTTCTCCCTGATTGATTGAATTAAAATTTGGTTGATAAGAAATTTGCCATGGTTTTGAATTCTGCTACCTCGTTGTTTTCTATGATATCTTTGGATCTTTTTGCGACGTTGTAGAGAGAGGCTATCTTGTTTTTGAACATCTCGGCTTGTTGTTTGCGACTTGTTGAGGAGAGGTCGAGGTATTCTTTGACGATTTTGTAGAGGTGGTTTTGACCTATTTTTTTGAGTTCGTAAGTCAGTGTTTCTCCTGGATACCTTTCCATCATACTCGGAATTACAATTTGGAGGTTGTCGATTGTTTCTTCAATTTCTTTCATTACTTCATCTTCAAGTTGAGGGTCTTTTCGGATGAGGATGTTTAGTTTTAACAAGGTGTTTAGAATTTCCTCGAATTCTTTTTCTGGTTGGTTTTTTTCTTCAGGTGTTTTTTCTTCAGGTTTTGTTTTTCCAAAGAGCTTCTTTGCTTGGTTTTTTAGCCAGTTCATGATTTCCCCTTTTAGATTAATGGTTTTGTAAAATATTTTGAGGATTACCAGAGACGAGTCTATTTCTTTTTCTGGATATTTCTGGTTTTCCACGGATTTCTAGGTATTTCTGTATGTATATTGTGTTTTCTGTATGTGTTGTGGAGTTGTTTGTATGGTTTTACAGTGGTAAAATTGTTTTTAAGATTGTTGGTTTGGAGTGCAATAATTCTTATAAGGCGGTTTGGATTTTTTCGGAGATGAGAAGAGAGCTTGTTAAGTTTGTTTCGGAGAACAGTTTGAGTCCGTTTAGTCTTGGGAAGAGTAGTGTCGGGAAGGTTGGGAGTATTTATCGAACTAAAGACGCTAAGGCTGTCCATCGGAAGGTTTTGGCAAAGTTGTCTGGTGGGTTTGTTTTTTCGGAGAGTTCAAATGTCTGGAATTGTTTTGGGATTGATAGTTCTCTTAAAGAAGTTTATGCGAGGCAAGAATTTTTTAAGAAGTTGGGAGTCGGGAATTGGGAATTGGGAGACGTGTTGGGAAGATTGAGTAAGCCGAGGGCTAGTTGGAAGCCGCGATATGATGTTGTGGTTGTAACTGAGGATGAGTCTACGTTTGTTAGATTAAATAAATTGAGTTGTGGAGTCGTTTTATTGACTAGTCAGAATGATGTTGCAGAGTTGGAACGATATGATGTTGTGCAGGTTGTCGATTGCGATGATTTTCGGGGAATGCTTGAAAGGTTGCCGCAGAGTGTTTTTTTGAATAGCGTCGAGGATGTTTATCTTGAGAGATTTTTGGAGAGCTTAAGTGGTTGGCGGGAGAATTTTGCTTTGCTTAATGGAGCGGATGTTTCTTGTGAGCTTCGAGAGGTTTTGGATTTGTTGATTGAGCCGTTTGCATTGCTTGAGAATAAGGAGGGGAAGATTATAACGGAGGGCGAGGTCGAGGCTGCGCTTGAGGATATTAATGAGGAGGTTGGTGAGGGAATTAAGGGTATGATGATTTCAGGTGAGGTTATGCTGAAGATGCTTGGTGAGGGGAAGATGAGTGACGAGATTTTGGTTTTAGTTCGGGAGGCTATTGAGAGGAGTGGTGTACCGGAGCATATTTTTAATTTAGGTGTTCCTGTTTCTGTTGATTATAAGGAATTGGAGGCGCAGATTCGGATTGCTAGTGCTAATGAGTTTAGTGATGTGGCGGAGAGGATTAAGCGGAATGCTTCGAAATTGAGAGGTATACCGAAGATTTTGCAGAGGTTGGAGGCGGAGATAGTTGTCGAGGACTTTTGTAATGGGGTTGCGAAGTATGTTGATGGTTTGGCACCCAAGGGTGTACCTCCTGCCCAGATGGCATCCGCTGATACGGACAAGGTCGGTAAAGATATGACTATGCCTAAAGATGGTACTAGCTTATTGTTGGAAGATGGGTTGAATCTGTTTTTGCGTGATGCTCAACCGGTTAGTTTTGTTTTGGACGATGAGGCTCGGTGTTCGATTTTGACTGGGGCTAATTCAGGGGGGAAAACTACTTTGCTGGAGCATATGTTGCAGAATGTTTCGTTGTTTCGTATGGGATTGCCAGTTGTTGGGAGTATTTTTGAGTGTCCGGTTTTTGATGAGGTTTATTATTTTGCTAAGACTAAAGGCAGTACTTCTAAGGGGGCGTTTGAGACATTGCTTACGCAGATGTCTGGGATTAAATCTGGGAATAACACGCTGATTCTGGCTGATGAGATTGAGGCTGTGACGGAGCCTGGTGTTGCTGGGAAGATTATTGGTGCGACTGCTGAATATTTTGTTCGGAAAGGTTGTTTTATTATTTTGGCTACGCATTTGGGAGCAGAGATTGCGAAAAACTTGCCTAAGGGTGCTCGTGTGGATGGGATTGAGGCTAGTGGGCTTGATGAAGATTTTAATTTGATTGTGAATCATAATCCTGTTTTAGGAAGATTGGCTAGTTCTACTCCGGAGTTGATTGTTGAAAGGATGGCGAGCTCGATTGGTGGGGAATATTTTGAGTTTTTGTTTGAGAAGGTTAAGAAGTAAGGTATACCTCAATATTTACTAGTATACTGGTTAGTTTATATAGGCATTTTTTGATTAATAGGTATGGAATTTGAAACACTCAGAATTGCTGAGCCTATATTGAAGGCATTGAAAGAAGCGGGATATATAGAGCCAACTCCGATTCAGGAGAAGACTATACCTTTGTTGTTGAGTGGGAAAGATGTTATTGGCATTGCTCAGACTGGGACTGGGAAGACTGCGGCGTTTGGGGTACCTATTTTGCAGAAGTTGAATGAGAAGAAATATAATGGGAAGGGTCCTCGGGCTTTGGTTTTGGCTCCGACTCGAGAGCTTGCTGCTCAGATTGTGGAAGAGTTTAAGAGTTATGGGAAGTTTTTGAATTTTAATTATTTGGCTGTTTATGGTGGTGTAGGAATTGTTCCGCAAATTAGAGCTTTGAGAGCCGGGGTTGATGTTTTGATTGCGACTCCTGGTAGATTGATTGATTTGATGAATCAAGGGAAAGTTAGTTTGAAGAATGTGGAGTTTTTGGTTTTGGATGAGGCGGATCGGATGTTGGATATGGGGTTTTTGCGGGATGTTAAGAAGATTGTTAAGACATGCCGCGAGGAGAGGCAGGTTTTGTTTTTTTCGGCGACAATGTCTAAGGAGATTAGTGAGCTGGCTGATGATTTTTTGAAGAGTCCGGTTAGAGTTGAGGTTACGCCGCAGTCTACTCCGGTTGATAAGATTGAGCAGTGTGTTTTTTTTGTGGATCGGAAGAATAAGGAGGAGCTGTTGTTGGATTTGATTAAGCAGCAGAATATGGATAGGGTTTTGGTTTTTGTTGGGATGAAGCATAAGGCGAATAAGGTTGCGATGATTTTGAATAAGAATGGTGTCGAGGCTGCTGCGATTCATGGGAATAAATCTCAGTTTCAGCGGGAGAAGGCATTGAGAGAATTTAAGTGTGGAGCTGTTCGGGTTTTGGTTGCGACTGATATTGCGGCTCGAGGGATTGATGTTTCAAATATTAGTCATGTTGTTAATTATGATTTGCCGAATGAGCCTGAGAATTATGTGCATCGGATTGGTCGGACGGCGAGGGCTGGAGAGAGTGGCACTGCTTATTCTTTTTGTTCGGCTGAGGAAAGGAACTATTTGAATCAGATTGAGCGGGTGATTAAGCGGAAGGTTGAGCATGCTGGGCATAAGTGGCATTCGGTTGCGGCTAAGACTGCTGAGGGTGTCGAGGCTAAGCCTAGGCCTAGGAGGCAAGGTATTGGTCGGGGGCGAGGTCGGGATAGGCGGAAGAGTGGGGCTCGTGGAAGGCGGAATGAATCTAGGAGTCGGAGGGGTGGGAAGGTTTCGGGATCTAGGCGGGTTGCTATGGGGCGGACGCGGTCTAGAAGGTAAATACATGTCATTTTGAAGTAGCTACAATAGTAAAGTTTTAAAAAGGTAATCTGAACCTATCTTTTATGATTGAAGATAAAGTGCATGATGAAATAAATCCGTTTTCTATTTGGACGCGGGCGTATGAGGAGAGGTTCGATATAAAGAATAATTTTGAATTAAAGAGCTTTAGTAATGATCAAGATATCCCTAGACATATAGATGTTTCTAATAATGGAGTAATTAATTATGGAGAAAGCAGTAATAAATCTAATATAGAAGAAATTTTGGAGAAATATAGAGATTCTCCAGGTTTTTCTGCTATGCAATTAGGAGATAGGGAGGAGCTTTTTGAACATGTAAAAATTATTTATGATTTAATGTATAAGCATTATATTCTTGGTAAAAAAAACGATTCTACGTTTCCTAGTTATGAATGTTGCCCCTCTGCTCAGAATTTAATGGTGGCTGGTTTGGGTATGGGTTATCCCAATGCTAGTGTTTTGGATAGTGATCATGATCATTGTTATACAGCCTTCCCGTTTTTACTTGGAGAAGAAAAGGGTTTCATTGTCGCTGATCCTACATCGGATCAATTGTGGCATGGAAGTGTTCGTCCTAGAAATCATATATTTGTTGCTAAACATGGAGATTGGGAATATAAAACAAATTGGGCTAGTGGACATGATTTATATCCTGATAATTATATTAACTTAGATTCCCTTAAGAAAAATAAAAATAATTGGTGTAGTTATAATTCAGATATTGATGGATTTTTTGATCGTGTTTTTGAGAACCCCGTTTCTGTTTCTATTAATAAAAGTTAATTCTGTTTGTAAGTAGTTTTTTATAGCGGTTTTATTTTATTTATACATGGTAAGAGTAAGATATTCGTTTGGGAGTCGGCATACTGGTAGGATTGAGAATATTAAGAAGCAGCGGCAGAAGTATCCGAAGATTATGAAGGATGTGATTGCGATTTCGGATATTGTTTTGGAGATTTTGGATGCGAGGTATATTGAAGAGACGCGGAATGTTGAGATTGAGGAGCAGATCTTGAATAGTGCTTTGGTGACACGTAATAATGTACCCTCTAAAAAGGGAACTTCTAAAGAAGTTCCGTCTTCATCGGGCAAGAAATTGATTTATATTTTTAATAAGTGTGATTTGGTTGACCGGAAGGAACTTGAGAAGCGGATTCCTGAATGGATGCGGCCTTATGTTTTTGTTTCGGCGACGCAGGGGATTGGGTTGAATGATTTGAAGGCTCGGGTTAAGATGGAGGCTAAGAGGATTTTGGCGGAGAGGAAGGCGAAGGGGATTGCAGAGGATAGTTCGGTTATTAGAGGGGATGATAGTCCTACTAAGAAAGGAAAGGGAAAGAAGAAGACTCGAGCTGAAGAGAAGACGGCGATTGTTAAGAGGGATGAGAATTGGGGTCGGGTTCATGTTGGTGTTATTGGTGTTCCAAATGCGGGGAAGAGTTCTGTGATTAATTTTATGACTAGGAGGCCTTGCGCGAAGACTGGGGCTAAGGCTGGGTTTACAAAGGGGATGCAGAAGATTCGGATGAGTGAGGGTATACTTGTACTTGATACGCCTGGGGTTATTCCTGAGGACCGGTATACCACGGAGAGGAAGGGGTTCGCGGAGGATGTTAGGATTGGGGCGCGGAGTTATAGTGATGTTCATGATCCTGAGAGGGCGGTTATGTTTTTGGTTCGGGCTGCTCCTGCAGTGGATCCGGAGAATTTGACTGAGAAGGAAGAGAAGGCTGTTGTGGATGCAGAGAAGAGTGCACATGCTATTGATGAGTTTTATGGGATTGATGCTAGAGGGGATGTTGAGATTTTGATTGAGGAGCTTGGTCGGAAGAGAGGGTTTTTGATCAAGGGTGGGGTTGTAGATGAGGATCGGACGGCTCGGATTATTTTGAGGGATTGGCAGGAAGGGCGGATTCGAGTTAGATAGTATGAAGAATTATCATCATTGTGAATTTTAGAATTACGAGTCTTAGGAGGGTTTGTAGTTTAAGGTAAATTATTTTATTAATTCTTCTGGGAAATAATCATATTTAAATTGTTCATGGGCGATTAGGAGTTCTTGTTTATTTAGTCGTCCTGGGAGGAATTTCCTTAAGTCTAGTAAGGTTTTTTGAAGTTCTCCTGCGTTTTTTGTTAGTAGATAAATTATGACGTTGAATTTCCCGATTGCCTTTACTGCCCATAGAGTGTTTTCATTTTTTGATAAAAAGTTGGATAGATTTTTCTCATCTTTTTCTTTGGAGATATTTGTGTTTAGAAGGACGACGTGGAGGTTGTATCCGAGAGCATCGAAGTTTATCACTGGGATGAATTTTATTATTGTGCCTGATTCTTTTAATTTTTTTATCCTGTAGATGATTGCGTCCGTTGAGAGTTTTAGTTTCTCGGCTAATTCAAAGATGGGAAGTTTCGCGTTTTTACTTAGTAAGTTTAATATTTGGATATCCTTTTTGTCTATCTTTTTTATTTTCGTCTTGTTGGATTTTTCGTGTTTGGATTGATTCATTGGTAAGGATTTTGTTGTGAATGTTTTTGATATTGCTAATAATTCGTAATCGAGGATGTTTTGCTCGCTGCTGTTGTTTATCTCATCTAGTATCTTGTCAAGGTTTAAGATACTGTTTGCTACTATTGCTATTTCCAGATCGAACTTTCCGCTAAATTTTAGGACGGCTCTTATAAATGGTTTTTGGATTAGTTTGTCGATGATTTTTTTTTCTAGTTCTGGTGAGGGATTGTTTAGTTTTATAAAGAGATGGTAGTTGTCGTAGCCGAAGTGGGCGATGTTGATTATGGTTCGGTATCCTTTAATGAGTCTTTGTTTTTCGTAGTTCTTGATTCTGTAGTTTATGGAATCTCTTGAGAGGGCTACTTTTTTTGCGACCCTAGTTAGTGGCATTCTTGCATTTTGTGAAATGACTGAGAGGATTTTTTTATCTTTGATGTCTAAAATTATTTCTTTGGTATTTTTATTCTCTAGACATTTCATGCTAGGATAAATCTTATTTATTTTATAAATCTTGCGTTTAATCTGTAATTTTCTATGAGATGTTTCTTGTATATAGATATTATTGATATAGTATGAAAGCGAAACAGAATTTGATTGCGAGGGATGATATGGTTAGACTTGGGAATCTTGTTGAGCTTGGGATGGGGAGTGCTCCGAAACTTTGTTACCATAACTTTGAGCATGAGTTTGAGGCTTTTTCGGCTGCTCGTGGTTACGCGGTTGAGCTGGGGTTGTCTTATGAGGAGCGATTTTGTTTGGAGAGTGGGGCTTTGATTCATGATCATATTGTGATTCCTGGTAGGACTAATAACGAGATTCGGACTGCGGAATTTATGAGAGGGTATTTGCCTGGATTGGGATATTCTAGTGAGAGGGTTGAGATGTGTTGTGATATTATTATGGCGACTGTTATGCCTCAGAATCCTGGTAATTATTTGGGAGAGCTGATGTGTGATTGCGATTTGGATAACTTGGGGCGAGAATGTTTTTTTGATAAAGGAGAGTTGCTTCGGAAAGAGCTTGGGCTTCCATATGGTTTGGGTTTTTTGAAGTTTCAATTGGACTTTATTTGTGGGCACGAGTATTTTACTGACATTGCTCGTACAAAGAGAGATGATGGGAAGGCTTTGAATATCAAGAAGCTTGAGAGCATGATTAGGAATTTCGGGGAGTGAGCTTGTCGTTTGTTGCAATGATTTGTTCTAGTATGTTTTCAATCAAATTAAACTCTTTTGCTTCTTCTATTGTTACCCAGGCGTGATCCGTTAGTTCTTCTTCTTGGAGTTTTACAATTCCGGAATCGTGGTCGGCGTGGAGGGAGACTATCATTGATGAGGAGCCGTTTGGGTGGATGAATGCTAGGTTTGATATGTAGCCTATGTTTTTTATTGTTAGGCTTGTTTCTTCTAAGACTTCTCTCATTAGAGTTTTTTCGAAGATATCAAACCAGTGGTCTTGTGTGTCTTTCGGGGTATTTATGAAATCTTTTGTTTCTATTTTGCCACCTGGGACGCACCACTTATTTGGGAAGGCTTTTTCATTTGGGGAGCGTTTGCAGATTAGATATTTGCCTTCCTTGTTTCTTATTATGCCTGTTACGGCGATTTGGTGGGTTTTGTCTGATGTAGGTTTTGACTTTTCTAGATTTGGGAATTCTTTTATTTCTTTTATCATTTTGTGGGTTTCTTTTATTTGAGAAATCTTTTGGCTTATTGGTATATCCATAAGTAGAGTATATGAGTTCTTATATATAAAGAGTTGCTCAAAAAATTTGATGAAGGATAAGATTTTGGAATGTTTTCTGTGTGAGAGTAGGCTGCGGTTTAGTGAGATAGAGCGGGGGGTTGGAGTTCGGTCGAATAAGCTTAGTTATCATTTGGGGAAGCTGGTGAGCGAGGGAATTTTAATGAAGGATAGTGATGAGTATATTTTGACGGAAGAGGGAGAGAAGGAGATTCCCTATGTTTCGGATAAGCGTTTTGTGATGCCGGTTGTTTTGGTTGCGATTGAGAGGGATGGAAGGGTTTTTTTGATTGATAGGAAGAAGAGGCCGTTCTTTAGTAAGTTGTCGCTCCCGGCTGGGAGGATGATTCAGGGAGAGGGGTTTGAGGATGCTGTGAAGAGAATTGGGAAGAAGTTTGGAGTTAGGTGTGAGTTTGAGAAGGTTTGTTCTGTGACGTTGGAGCATGTTACTAAGGTTGGGAGTCAGAAGTTAGGGGTCGGGAGTCGGAAGTTGCATTCGTTTTTGTTGATATTGGTTAAGGCTCGGACTACTTCTGAATTAGAGTATGTTGATATTGTTGGAAGAAAGGGTGAGATTATTGGGAGTGATTATCAGTTGTTGAGAGAGGATTTGGAGAAGGAAATTTTTGTGAAGAGTTTGGAGACATTGGATTAGGATAAATTAAATAAAAAATAAATTGGGTTTGTATTCGTGTCTAATGGCCTTGTCGGCAGTCATAGATCGAGTAGAGTTTTTTGCCATAACTATCTTCTAGCTATCCAACCTTCGCCGCTTGCTTCCCATGTTGCGCCGTCCATTGCTCTATCAATCTCACGAATTATCTTGTCTCGTCCTCTTCCGCCGTTTGGGTTAAGGTCGTCGTATAAAACTTGTAGTTTAACTATCATTTTTCACCTCCTTGGTCTTTGGAGTTGTTTTTTATTTATATAGAAGTGTGAGATGATAAGTATATTTTGGAGTATGATTTGTTTTATAAGGCGTTTGACTGACGAGGGGTGCTGGTTGATTGGCGAGTGGTAGCGGGCGAAAATGAGGTTTTAGTGAGTGATTGTTTTGTTTGATGTATATAGTGTAATATAGTATATTGGAATACCTATGTTTGGCCAAAAAAAAAGATATTGGAGAGTTTTGGATGGCGCATATGTATTGGATACATTGTGCGCCATCTCGGGACCGGCAGGAATATTTATGTTTTTTTATCTATGTATTCGCATGATACTATATTTTCCTTTTGTTTTTTATTTTATTTCACCTAGTGGATGGGTGAGGGTTGGATTGTTTTTCTGCAGTCTTTGGTTTAGTTGATTGCAGATTCCACGATGTTTGTCTTTTTTTGTTTCTCCTTTTGTTTTGTTATTTATTAATAGAAGATGTGTTTGAAAAGTTCTTTCCAGAAAGGCGTAGGTGTTCGTCCATTATCTACCATTCTTCTTATGTTCTCGATATTGAAGGGTCCGTATCTAATGTTTATAGATCCTAAGTTGGCTACGAAATCTGGTTGGAGTTCTATCAAAATTTCGCTGCCGATCTTTGTAATCTTCTCATTTGTTTTCACCACGTGTTTCTCTTCTCTGTATCTCCAACCGAATAACCCGTTGCTCCATGTATCTACACCGATATATTTTTTTGGGAATTCCACTGTCTCGATGATTTCGCTTGATATGTTGAATATGTGTGGTGCCTTGAGCATTTCGTAGAGAATTCTTCCCATAGGTAAACGGGGAAGGACTCTTTTGCAAAATTCATCCTTCATGAGAAGATTGAGGCTTGTTCCCACAATTTTTTGGTTTTCTTCTGCTAGACAGAGGAGGGCAAGGTTAATGCTTTCTGTTTCTGATCTGCCTGTGCTGAGATGCCTGATGTATGTTCCTGCGAATCCATTGGTGTTAATTAGTTCCTGGGCTTGTCTTGTGATATCGCTTTCGAAGACTTTGTCTCCCCAGATGATATCTTTTCTCGTGCTCTTGATTTTGAATTCCATGAAATTTTCTCCTTTTTGTTTTAAGAAATTTTTTTATGTCTAGGAATTTAAATTCCTTTATTTTTTTAGTTGGTCCGCGCGCAGCGGGAATGTTGGGAAGTTGCTGCGCGCGGGATGGAATCAGGGGCTAATGGATGGTGCTTCTGTCGGCCTCTCTTACCTGAGATTCCATAAGACATTTGCCTTTTATCCAGCAGGTGTTACACTTTGAGGTGCTACTACTCAAGGAATTTCCCCTGATTTCTTTTACCATAAGTTCCAGGATTTCCATAAGTTCCATGGCTTCTTCTGCAAGAGATTGAAAAAGACAGAGTTCCCGTTTTGGGCAATTTTCACAGCCTTCTTCGAGGTATACTGGGATGACTGTTCCGGTTGGTCCTACAATCATGATTTTCATAATGTTTCCTTTCCTGGTTGTTTGTTGTTTATGGTTTTGGCTTGGAGCGATGCTATTGTTAGCCATGCTCCAAGTTTGGTAGTTTTACCTATTCTTCCTGATCAGGATCAGTTTTTTCAAGCTCATCATCTTCCCGTTCTGGGAAAGTGACGGGTTGAGTTTCCGGTTTTTCCTGGGTTTTTTTGACTTCTTTTATCATTTCTTTAACGCTATCCAGGAGTTCTGTGAGGGCAGCCATTTTCTTTTTATCGCCCAAGATTTCTTTGGAAGATTCGGCAGCGGCTTTGTATCCTTTAAGGAATGCATTTCCATTGGAGGCTTGAGCCGGTTTGACGGGTGTGGTATCTTCCATCATCATTGCCCAGGCTTCTTCCCTTGTGAAATCCTTACTCATATAAGCGGCAAAGATTTCCTTGCGGGTTTCAGCTTTAAGAGTGTAGTTGTCACTCTGCATTTTCTTCCATGCCGGATTCGACTGGAGTTGGAATTTGAGTTTTCTTACGGGAAGGACCATGGGTTGGAATTCCATGACGAGTTTGGAGATGATCATGGGAAGGATGGGAAGCAGGGGCCGGTATGTGGCAACCAATTCTTCATAGGGTCCGTCAAGAAGTTCTGTGACCGCTTCTTCGGTGAGTTGTCCAGATTCGATCATTGCCTTAATCATGGGCCAAATGGCTTCTACCTGATCAAATATGCTTTCGATTTTTCTTTCGAAATTCATAATGTTTCCTTTCTTATGGGTTTGTTGTAATTTTTTTCAAAAATGCTCTCATGCTTTGTCTTTTCTTTTTCTGAGAGATTTTCTCTGTTCTGAATTTCTTTACGCAAACTGGCCGGCATTTTTTCGGGCAGTTTTGTGTGCGTCGGCAGTTTTTTTTGCATGTTGACATAATAATTACCTCCCGGTTAAGATTAAGGCAGCCAGGGATCTTGTTTGTCTAAGATATGGCTGCTCCGGCAGGGGTTATTTTGTTGCGATGCGTTTGGTAGTGATGGCAACAAGGTTCCCAGATATAATACTTGCCTTTTCCGCTTCTTCTTTTGCAGTTGTAATGAACTTGGCGGCATTACGTCTTTCTGTGTTACGACCTGCCTCAAGACTATCCTGTTTTGCCTTGCTTTCTTTTTCAAGAGCTTCAATTTTGGCTTTGAGTTCGGCTGCTTCTTTTTCCGCTGCCTTTTTCGCTGCTTTCTCAGCTCGTTCTTCCTCTCTCATTTTGTCTGCAGCAAGTCTGGCGTTGATTCTATTCGCTTCACTCAGTTCCCTTTGGAGTTTTGCTAATCCGGCCAATTTTGAATCGATCATGATCGGTTTTGTTCTTGCGATGAAACCTATGCTGATGAAAAATTCGATGATAAAGTTCATGTTGTACTCCTTTTCTTTTAAGATAAATTAATGTTTTGTTGTACGGTTTTGTACGGTTGTACAGTGTTTTTGTCAGGCACCTCCTTTAACTGGTTATAGCGTAAACTGTTATCCCTATTGTTATTATTACTATTGTGAGTAATAGGGCAAGGGTGTATTTGTAATCTTTTAGTTTGCGGGTGTATTTCCTTAACTCCATCTTTCGAGGTTCTGATGGGTCCAAAGTATAGAGCTGTTGGACTATCCTGAGTTTTTTTGTTTCAGGAGTAATGTTATTTTGGAATAACGTTATTCCTCTTTCTGTTAGGAATGCCAAGATGGCGGCCTCTATGAGGACTATTGCTACGTTCATTATGGACATATTTCCTCCTATTGTTAAATTTTATTATTATATATTTATCATAGACATAGATGAATCTATTTTATCTTCTTTTGAAATGGCCTATTTTGAGATATTTCTCCTTGGTACAATAGGTATTTCCTTTCTTTTTGACATATTTCTTTGAGGATTACTTAATTCAAATTTCTTTGAATTGTTATCTGTGGTTCTGTTTTTGGTATGTCGTTGTATTAATGTTGCATTTTGTAGTGGTAACATTGTTTTTAAGGTTTACTGTTTGGGATAGGTTTATAATTTCCTGGTTATTTTGTTTATTATGGGATTTTGGCCTGTTGTGTTGAATGTTCTTCGGAACTCGGATGTTGTGTTGCTTGTGCTTGATGCTAGGATGCCTGGGATTGCTGCTAATTCGGAGATTGTTTCGAAGGTTGAGAAGATGGGGACGCGATTGGTTTATGTTTTTAATAAGTGTGATTTGATTGGTGTTGAAGATTTGAAGAGCTTGAAGAAGGATTATGCTGATGGTTTTTTTGTTTCGGCTTTGAAGAGGAGAGGTATTAAGGAGTTGAAGAAGGGACTTGAGAATATGTCTGATAGCTGGAAGAGGGAGAGTTTGCGGGTTGGAGTTGTTGGTTATCCTAATGCTGGGAAGTCTAGTTTGATTAATGCTTTGGTGCCAGGTGCTGGAGTTAAGGTGAAGAGTGTTAGTGGGACGACGCGGAAGACGGAGTGGATTCGGAGTGGGAAGTTGAGGATTATGGATTCGCCTGGTGTTATTCCTGCTGGGGATGATAAGATTAGTATTGGTTTGACTGCTTCTAAGGATCCTCATAAGATTCGGAATCCGGAAAAGGTTGCTTTGAAGATTGTGGAGTTTATTATGAAGAAAGATAGGGGTATACTTGAGAAATTTTATGGTTGTGAGGTTGAAGATGGAGATAGTGTTTACGATGTGTTTTTGGCAATTGGTAAGAAAAAGGGTTGGCTTTTGAAGGGTGGTTTTGTGGATGAGGATAGGTGCGCGATTAGGATTATTGATGATTGGCAGCGGGGAAGGGTAGGTTTGAAGTAGATTACATAAACTTTTAAACCCATAGAAGGTGTTATTTTTAGATGTTATGGAATTTTGCGAAAGTCAGTGTGCTTTTTTTCTGATGTTGATAAGTTGAAAGGAGAAAAAGTAATATGGAAAATAGAAGATTCGATAACCGGAACAATAATTCTGGTGGACGAGGCAATTTTGGTGGACGGAACAATTTCAATAATGGTCCTCAAGAGAAGCACAAGGCAATCTGTACAGCATGTAAGAAAGAATGTGAAGTGCCTTTCAAACCTACTGAAGGCAGAGATGTTTTTTGTCAGGATTGTTTTAAGAAGAATAACCCTAGAAATTAGGATTGTTTGATTAGATTTTAGTTTTTTTATTTTTAATTTTGGTGGGACAAGATTCCGCCTAGTTCAGTTATATAGAGTGATACAGATTCTCGGATTTCCTCCCTGTTTTCTTTTATTTTATCACTCCTTTTGCTGTTTTTGATTTTTTCGATAGCCATATATTCAAGTTTTGATCCTATTCTTTCTATTTCTTCCAATAACTTCTTGGCCTCATCCTTTTTTATTTGTTTTTTATTTTCAGATATCTTATTTTTTTCTTTGTTGATTTGTTTTATTTTGTTGGATATGGAACTATTATTTAGTTCGGCTTCATTGATTAAGGTTAGGAGATTTTCGCATTTATTCTCTTCAAATTTTCTTTGGAAGTTTTCTTTGTAGTCTTTGATTATTTTCATTTTATTTTCATCTGAATGGAAAGCGTTGGTGATTTTTTTGAAGTCGATTAGTGATTTTAGTTTTGAGATGTCATCTGTTAGTTGTTTTTTAACTAGTTCAATTTCATTTCTCTTTTTTAGATTCTCCATATAATCTTCACTAATTTTGACTTTTTTAATTTCATTTAAAATATTGTTTGTTCTCTCTTTTTCTTTTGTCGTTTTTTCGTCTAAGTATTTTATTTCTGAATTAATTTCATTTAGGGTTGTGGTGATTTCGTTTAGTTGTGCTAATTTTAATTGAATGGAGGATATTAAGTTGAGAGAATGCATGATTTTCTCATTTTTGTTAAATAGGTCAGCGAAATATTTTGAGAGGTCGTTAATTTCTTCTTTCATTGCTACAAGTTCGTCACCGATTAGGTAATTTGCTCTTTGGTAGAATATGTAGGAACGTTTGTCAAAATCTGAGAATATTTGGTTTGTGTCTTCGATGAAGTTGCTAAGTCTTTCTCTTTTTGTTTCGGTTAGTTCTTTTGTGAATACTTCTACGAAACTTAAATATTTGTCGAGGCTTTGTCTGACTATTATTTTTGCTCTTTCTTCGACTTTTTTTGATTCGATATCTATTGCTTCGAGATTTTTTATTTTTCCGCTTATGTTTGAAGTTGAGATATTTGCCCGTTTTTTTATTATAATGAAAATTTCCTCTTCTTTTTTGATAAGCTTGTTTTTTTTATTTTCAAGCCAATCTTCGATTTCATTAAAGTTTACTTTCTCTAATTCTATTTTAGGTTTCTGTTTTTTTCTAAAAAAATTTCGCAGCATCGTAGTGTTAAGGGACTCTGATATTTAAGGATACTGATGGGTTAATTTTTTCTGATTAGGTAGTAGGTTGTTGCGAAGAGTATTATTGCGAGGTATACCCATGTTGTTTGGAATGTTTGGGAGAAAAGGAGGGTTTGTTTTGTCGCGGCTATTTGATAATGAAGAGGGAGTATTGTTGATATCCATTGGATTGTTTTTGGGAGAGCTTGGGTTGGGAAGAAAATTCCGGATATTAGCATGAGTGGGAATGATATCATTAGGGAAAAGAGGACTGCAATTCCTTCGTTGTTTGCGATTAGTCCGATGATTAGGCCTAGTGCTGTGTTGATGATTCCGATGAAGAGAATTAAGTGAAGGATGGCTGCTGGGTCGATTGCATATTTTGTACCGTAGAACATGAATAGGATTAGGATGATCGCGAATTGGATTGCCGTAAGAGCTGTGAAGAAGATTAGTTTGGCTAGGATGTAAAAAATCGGGGAAGATGATGCTTTAACTCTTGTAATGAAACCGCAGTTTTTGTCGTAGATGATTGAGGTACTGCTGAGCATTAGGATTATGAAGATTGCTAAGATTGGGAATATGTAGATTATGCCTGCATCTTTTTTGAGGTCTTCGTCGTAGATTGGTTGCTTATCTGTCCATATTGGGTTTGTTAGGAATTCGGTGTTCATCTCTTCGAGTGATTTGAGGTCGTCGTCAGTTTCTTGGATTTTGTTTTGGAGAGTTTTGCTGAAGTCGGAAAATTCTAGTGCTAGGTCAACACCGCTTCGGACTGAGTTGATTTTGGTGTCTAGTTCTTGGTTTAGGTTGTCGATGATTTGTCGTTTGAATGGTTGGAGTGATTGATCGATTTTCCACGAGATGAGATTGGCGAATGCTATGTCGGTGTTGTCGTAGTATACCACTAACTTTGATTGTTTTAGTTCTTCGAGGTTTTGAGTGAAGCCTTCTCCTATTTCTAAGCCTATATCTATTTTACTTTGTTTGATTTGTTCTTGCATTTTCTCTAAGCAGTTTTTGTTTTCTAGGATGATTGGACTGAAGCCGTTTAGATTTTGAAAGGCTTGGGTTGAGATGTCAGTTTGGTCGAAGTCGCAGATGCCTACCTTGATGTCGTAGTCTTTTGGGTTGAGTGCGAAGAGGAAAAGGGTTGCTATAATTAAGGGAAGGAGGATGAAGAGGTAGAGGTATTTTTTTCGCTTGTAAAGTAAGAGAGAATCTTTTTTCAGGTAGGCGTAGGTTTTTAGGATTGGAGATATCATGCTTTTAGGAATGTTTCGTCGAGGTTTGGTTCACGGAAACTTATTTCGCTCCATTTTAGATTTAGTTTTTGTAAAAGTTTTAGTAGGTAGGATTTTTGCCTTTCAGTGTTGATTCCGAACATGAGGTATTTTTCATAGGAATCTAGTATTTTGACATCCTTGTATGTGCAGTATTTTCTGATTTCTTTTAAGTTTGATTTTGAGAGGTGAGTGAATCTTATTTCGTATATGTAGTTTATTTTGAGTTTGGCTTTTAGTTTTTCTAGGTTGCCCGAGAAGAAGACTTTGCCTTTTTTTAGGATGATTAATCTGTCGACGTGTTCTTGTGTTTCGGTTAGGAGGTGGGATGTTAGGATGATTGATTTGCCTTTTTTTCGGAGGGATTCTAGGAAATGCCAGAGGAGTCTTCGGTTTAGAAAGTCGAGTCCAGCGAAGGGTTCATCTAGAATCAGAATTTTTGGGTCGTGAAGGAGGGATAGGATTATGTTTAGTCTAACTCTTTGTCCGCCTGATATTTGGGATGGAAGTTTATTTAAGTCTTCTTCTAGTTTTAATATTTGCATAAGTTCATTGGCTTTTTTTATTGCCTGGTTTTCTGTGATGCCGGAATTTAGTCCGAAGATTTTGATGTTGTCTAGGATTGATAGGTCTGGGATTAGGGATACTTCTTGTGGAGTGAAGCCGATTTTGTTTTTATTGAAGAGTTTTGGTTTGCCGAAGATTTTGATTTTGCCCTGATATGATGTTGAGATTATTCCTGCGATGATTTTTAGAAGGGTTGATTTTCCGCATCCAGATTCTCCGATGATTGAGATTAGTTCGCCGGATTTTATTGAGAGGGATATGTCGCGGAGGACTTCTTGATTTGGGTATGAGAATCCTACGGACGATGTTGTTAGAGGTTTTTGTTTTTTTATTAGCTTGTTGAAGAATTTCATTTTTGTATAAGGGGTCTTTTGTTTATAAGATTTGGGTTGTTAACGGTGTTTCGTAAGGTATAAGTATTTGGTTTTGTTTAGTTTGTTATGAATCCGGTTAAGATATTGAGAGATGAACATAAGGCTATCGAGATGGAATTGTCAGAGTTAGATTTTATTATGAAGGAGGTACCCAAGGGTGTGCCTTCTGCCCAGATGGCATCCACTGAAGTGGACGAGGTCGGCAATATTAATTATTCTAACTTAGTGCACACTTTTTGGAAGGTTGGTGAGCTTTGGACCGCGCATGAGAAGATGGAGGAGGAGCTTTTTGAGGTGATGAAGGCTGAGGGTTTTGCGATTCCGATTGAGACGATTTTTCTTGAGCATAGGGATTTGAGGGGGCATGTCAAGAAGATTGGTGATGCTATTAATTCGGGTAGTGATGCGAGGGTTCGTGAGGCTTTGGTTAAGGATATGAGGGTGTTTGTTGATGTTTTGAGGAAACATGCGGAGGATGAGGACGAGGTTTTATTCGGGGTTGTTGTTTCGGAGTTTAGTGCTGAGGGGATGAAGGCGATTAAGCGGATTGTTTTGCGGGCTGGGAAATGATATCTAAAAATTTATAAAGCTTCTAGAGGTTTTGTATTTGTCCCCCTATAATTTATGGCAGAGCAAACGTACTCACACTTTACTCTAAAATTTTTCTAATCACTTCGTTGGGAAAAATTCGAGCAAGGTGTTCGGTAACCCTTTCTGTGGTCCTGTTCGATTCAGGGTTCCCCGACATCTTATCTAAAAATTTATAAAGCTATTCAGAGTTTTGTTTTTGTCCCCCTATAGCTCATCGGTAGAGCAGGCGGTTGTAGCCCGCTGTGGCCCTGTTCGA
>Ga0008650_1000497_pt1 | contig 20119 bp, 10 predicted proteins | sample SaaInlV_150m_DNA_2_FD_59172 | JGI IMG/M metagenome (GOLD analysis project Ga0008650, IMG submission 59172) | Marine microbial communities from expanding oxygen minimum zones in the Saanich Inlet - SI037_S2LV_150m_DNA | ecosystem: Environmental > Aquatic > Marine > Intertidal zone ...
TCCAGCCCCCTCAGGCATATATGTCTCCTGATCCCAACCCAACAGGGCTTCAATTCCCTGAAGATGACTGGCCTCAAGTAATTCTTTTAAAATAATTTCGCGTGGTTCCATGTTTGACCCTTAAGGATTTATATGTAGCTCTAGTCTTCGGGAATTGTGACCTAAAATAACTTTAAATACAATTTTTGCCATGAATGAATTGACTGGGGTTAAAATGCCTGTTTGCCATGCTGGGCCATAACATCCCATGCATTCACAATCATAAAAAGAACTTTGAGGGGTTTGCTCTTTCAGCCCTTTGGTTTTCTATAGTTTTGCCTTAATTTTCCTGCTATGGCAAACTCACAAAAACTCAAAGCCGGTTTAATCGGCGCTGGCCATATCGGCCGTTTTCACACCCGTCATCTCAGTCAACATCAGGATTGGGACTGTCAGGGGATTTTTGATACTGATACAGATCGAGCAGAGCTGGTTGCTAATGAATTCGGTGTTCCTGTAGCCCTGGATCATCTCGCCTTGATCGAGGCTTGCGATGCGCTTTTTATCACCTGTTCCACTAAATTCCACTTTTCTTATGCGAAATTAGCCATTGAGTCTGGCAGGCATGTCTTTATAGAGAAACCCATTTCAGTCTCGCTGGAAGAAGGAGAGGAATTGGTGGCTCTGGCTGAAAAGCAGGGTGTAAACATTCAAGTTGGCCATGTTGAGCGCTTCAATCCCGCTTTGGCTGCCCTGGATGATGTTATTCTGGAGCCACGCTTTATTGAAGCTCACCGACTCGTGAGTTTTGTGCCCCGTGGCATTGATAATCCCGTGGTTCATGAGAATATGATTCACGACATAGACATCATTTTATCTCTGGTTAAAAGTCCAGTCATTGACATACAGGCCAATGGTCTGGCAGTCATCTCAAACCTAGCGGACATCGCCAATGCCCGACTCACTTTTGAAAATGGCTGTGTCGCCAATGTTACCGCCAGTCGGATTTCTCTGAACCCCATGCGAAAAATGCGCATTTTTCAACATGAGCACTATATCACTATTGATTTCCAGAAGGGTTCAACAGAGATGTACGCTTTGAAAAACCAGGACTCAGACTTATCGGGAGATCGTATCATTCCCATGGAAGGCTCTGATAAGGCTATAGTATACACCAATCGCGAATTACCCCAATTAGACGCCATGTTCGCCGAACAGGCGGCTTTCGCCAATTCTATCAAGCTTCAGCAAACACCTGTAGTCAGTGGTCGTGATGGCTTGGAAGCTTTGCGTATTGCTGAACAGATTAACCAGCAGCTTCTGGGTACATAATAACTACTTCAGCCAAAAACTTTCTTGTTGTCGCTGGAGAGATCTCTGGTGATCATCATGCTGCCCCATTAATGACAGCCATGAAAGCCCACAACCCCGAACATGTTTTCTGGGGACTTGGGGGTGATTTGATGGAAGCTGAAGGCCTAGAAGCGCTGTACCATGCCCGAGATCTATCTGTCACTGGGTTTATTGAAGTAATCAAACATCTCTCCTTCTTCAAGGAGGTGATGGCCTCGGTAATCAATGAATGTGAAATCCGCAAACCAGATGCCGCTATATTGTTAGACTATCCTGGCTTCAACATACGGCTGGGAATGAAGCTAAAGGCACTTGGGATCCCCGTTTACTATTACATTTCACCTCAAGTGTGGGCCTGGAAAAAGGGTCGTGTGAAAACCATGCGACAATTTATCAAACGTATGTTTGTGATTTTTCCATTTGAGGAGGACTTCTATAAAAAGCAGGGTATCCCAGTCACTTTTGCCGGTCATCCTGTGGTAGAAAAAGATTTTCAACTTCCTGAGCGTTCAGAATTTTATGAGCAATACAACTTTGATGAGACTAAACCCCTGGTGGCTTTATTGCCTGGCAGTCGTCGTAATGAGATGGAAAGACATACTCAACCCTTGTTGGAGGCCATAAAGCTCCTTAGCCGGGAACAGCCAGAGATTCAATTCGTGCTAGCCGGCCTGTCTTCTCTCTCCGACTCGTATTATGACCCTTTTTCCGAACTGGAGAATGTCAAAATAATCAAAGATGAACCCTATCCCTTGATGGCCCACGCTGATGTAGCCATTGTCGCATCAGGTACAGCCACCCTGGAAACCGCTTATCTAGGAACTCCTCTGGTGGTTATTTATAAGATTGCCTCTGTTTCCTACCTCATTGGAAAGCTCTTGGTGGACATTGAACACATCGCCATGCCAAACCTGATCATTGGTGAACGGGCCGTGACGGAACTCATCCAAAATGAGGCCCGTGGACAAACCATTGCTGATGAGGTCCTGAAATTACTGACAGACCCATCAGTCAAGAGTGAGATGCTGGAAAAATTAGACATGCTAAAAGATTTACTGGGTCGGCCAGGCTGTGCAAAGATCATCGCTACTGAAATTGAAAGGGATCTTGACTAGACCATGGGCTTAAGTCGAAACACCCAGACTCGCATTTCACAATTTGCCCGCCGTTTCGGAGGCAGCCTTGTTAACCTCATTGGAAAAAGCCTCAGGCTGGAGGTTCGCGGTTGGAGTCGTTTTCTACATCTTGCCAAAGAGGGTTCTCCCCTGGTTTTACAATTCTGGCATGGTGACATGTTTATTTCCTGGTATTTGACGGCACCCCTGAAACCAGCTGCGATTGTCAGTCAAGCCGGTGATGGAGATATCGCCAGCGCTGTCTTGGAGGGATTGAATTATGTTACTTTTCGGGGTTCAAGTACTCGAGGTGGTCGTAGAGCCTATCTAGGAATGATGCGATATTTGCGCAAGCAGGATATTAAAATTTCTGCCTTTGCATCTGATGGTCCCCGAGGTCCTCGTCGAGTGATGAAACCTGGTACCTATTCCGCTGCTCAACATCTTAATGGATATATCGTTCCAGTTGCCACGGTTTCCAGGTGGGCACTTCGAGCCCGTGGTTGGGATAAGTTTGCCATCCCAATTCCATTTTCAAGAGCCATTGCAAGTTTTGGTGAACCCATCAAAGTGAATCCAAAGCTCCGTGGAAAAGATATGGATGAAGCTATAAACAAGGCTAGTCTGCTCTGCAAAAAACATCAGGATGATCTGGATAATTCCTTTTAACCTTTTCCTATGAGTCTTACAAATTATCTACATACGGCCAAGTGGTTTTTACCTGTTCGGGTTGCCCTGTCCATTAAATATGGCATCCTCGTATCGCTACGCAATCGTGCTTACGATCTCGGGCTTTTTAAAACTTATAAAGTTAAAACTCCTGTCATTTCCGTGGGTAATATCTCTGCTGGCGGTAGTGGAAAAACCATACTGGTCCAAGCCCTTATTGAGCACTTTTTAGGCCTTGGAAAAAGACCCGCTGTTTTATCTCGTGGCTATGGGAGGTCATCAAAAGGTGTTGTGGTCGTGGCAGATGATATTGGACTCAAAGCCACCGTGAAAAACTCAGGAGACGAGCCTTTTCTTATGGCAACTAATTACCCGGGTGTACCCGTTGTTGTCTCCGAAAATCGTGTCGCTGGAGCCCGGCATCTTGAAGATAATTTTTCACCTGATGTGATTATTTTGGATGATGGATTTCAACACAGAGCTCTTCACCGCGATCTTGATATTATCATCGTTGATTTTTTGAAATCACCAAAACCTCGTCTCCTACCATGGGGTTTTTTAAGGGAGTCTGCTGTCAATATTTCCCGTGCTGATGTTGTGGTTTTTAGTAAATCTGGCGTGGAGAAAAACCAGGAAAACAACCTCGTATTTAAGCTTGATAATGAGGTGACAGATAACCTGGGAAACCGTCATTCACTAGCATCTTTGAAAGGTGACTATGGGCTCTTTGCGGGACTAGGAAAACCCGATCATTTTTTTAAGCAACTTGAAGCTTTTCATCAACCCGCCACTGTTAAAATCTCCTTCCCTGATCATGCTCAATATACTGAATTGCATCGAGCTGAAATTGAGAATGTCTCTTGTGATTATTGGATAACTACCCAAAAGGATTTTATCAAATTAGAACCTGCTTTTTGTGAGAAATATAAGATCTTTTTTATCGCTGTAAAAACCAACCTTCCTACGTCCCTTTTAGCTCACCTAAAGCAACACTTTAACTAAAACTCACCTTTTCTGTCATGATCATTAGGTCTAACAATTCAACCATTAACTCTCATAATTGCAGTTGCTTTAATCAAAACCACCTGATTACGCGCATATTTTTCAATATTAGCCAGATTATTCGCTTTTTTTAGATTTAGGTTATTTTAATGATAAACTACCTTATAAAAGTTTGCTGTATTAGTTCTTTAACTGAGGCAAAAATGGCTCTAAGCGCTGGTGCAGATCTATTGGGTCTGGTCTCGGAAATGCCCAGTGGTCCAGGTGTTATACCCCTCGATCAAATCGAGGAAATTGTTGTTGGTCTCCCAGCCGATACAAAGACGGTTTTACTCACGAGCAAGCATCGTCATGATGATATTCTAAAGCAACACAATCAGGTTAAAACCTGGGGTGTTCAGTTGGTTGACAAGGTTGCTGATTCAGTGCTTAAGGAACTTCGGAAATCACTGCCTTCCACACGATTCATTCAGGTCATCCACGTGAAGGATGAAGCATCTATTTCACAGGCACTTCACTATGACAACCTGGTGGATATGATCCTTCTCGATTCTGGCAATCCTAAGGCAAAAATAAAAACACTTGGCGGTACAGGTAAACCCCATGACTGGAAGATTAGTCGTGAGATCTGTGCAAGAGGTTCTCTGCCCGTTCTGCTGGCCGGCGGGTTGAGTCCAGAAAACATTCTCACCGCCAGAACTGTGGTTCAACCATCTGGCTTTGATATTTGCAGTGGGGTCCGTAGTGACGGGAAGTTGAATCAAAACAAGTTAGAAAGCTTTATGAAACGCGTGCGCTCCAAAGAAGGTAAACTGACATGACCTATGAAGAGTTGGAAGTCATTTTACTGCGATATAAAGATGCCACGCTCACCTTTCCTTTTGATGAAAAAACTGCGGTTTTCAAAGTCGCAAAAAAGATGTTTGCGTTGGTCGGACTTGACTGGAAACCCCTGGGTATAAATCTTAAATGTGATCCAGGTGACGCACAAGTTTTACGGTCTCAATTTGAAGCGATCACCCCTGGTTATCACATGAACAAGGATCACTGGAATACAGTCCTTCTTGATGGGAGTCTAGACACCGATCTCGTGGGAAAACTCATTGAGGACTCTTACATACTGGTTGTAAAGAGTCTGAGTAATAAAGAACAGAGACGTCTTGGGGTCGATTAATATTTGCTTACCGGCTACAAATATTTTGCTCCTTCTTTTAATTCGACATTTCAATTTTATTTCCTCACCTGCGTAACAAAAAATCATTCCTCTTTTCCTGCTTTGTTTTCTCCCTGTTCTTTTCTTAAAGCGTCCTTTTGACTATTGATTGCTTTTGTCATTTACTGTCTCTATAATATTACATTCATCTAAAACACGTCAGGTTTTCCTAACACTCCACATCTAGATTTATTTAAAAATAACACTGTTATCCTTATTAATAATAATGGTTTATATCTTGTTTGCTCCCGTGGCACGACCTTTGACATATATAAAGGAAATTATGAATAGAATATTTAACAAAAGTATTTTCATTTTTCGATCTGTTGTGCCATGCTATCACCATGACATTAACACTCTCATTTGCAATGGTATCGAATCAAAATATATCCTCGGTAACAAAACTGGATTCTGATTATTATGACTCTCTCTCAAGCCATTCATTCTAAAATCACCCAAGGTTCATTGAGCTCAAGTGGCCACCTCGTGAATATGAGAACCACATTTGTTCTGTCTTTTGTGTTCTTGTTTGTATTGTTTGGAACCAGCACTGAGGCTTCTGGACAATGTGCTTCAACAGGTAATGGCTCTGATGGCTACAGTACAGGAATTCGGCAGGTCACATTCAACACCCTGGATAACTCGACAATACTTGAGGACAACGATTATTCGGATTTCACCGCCATGTCAACCACTCTCTCTAGAGAGCTATCATATGATCTGAGAGTCTATGTGAATACAGATGGAGACTATACTGTTAACACTATGGTCTGGATCGATTGGAATCAGGACCTGGATTTTGACGATACTGGTGAAACATACACTCTTGGCACAGCAACTAATGTTGCAAGTGGTCTGACCAGCGCATCCCCCTATTCAGTAACAATACCAGCTACTGCAACTCTGGGTACTACCATCATGCGAGTATCTACAAAATGGAATGCCTACCCGGCAAGTTGTGATAATGGATTTGATGGTGAGGTTGAAGATTATACCCTCAACGTGGTCCTCCCTCCTGAAATCAATATTCAGGGCAATGCCCTTGATGTTACGGATGGCGATACCAGCCCCAGCACTTCTGACGACACGGACTTTGGAAGTGTTTACAATGTCTCCGGCTCCACTGCTCATACATTTACAGTTTACAACACCGGTGTTGGTGATTTAAGCCTCACCGGCTCGCCTGTTGTCGATATTACCGGTACCCATGCCAGTGATTTTACCGTAACAAGCCAACCAGGGAGTTCTATCGCTGGTAGTGGAAGTGATGCTTTTATTGTTTCATTTGATCCTGGTGCTCTTGGTGTTCGTAGCGCTACGGTCTCAATCGCTAATAATGATTTAGATGAGAACCCATACACATTTGATATTCAAGGAATAGGGGCTGGTCCCCCTGAAATAGATGTTTCAGGAAACAGTACATCCATCTTTGATGGAGATGCTTCTCCCAGTGTCACTGATGACACCTTTTTCGGTAGTGCTGATATTGTTACTGGTATCGTAAATCATACTTTCACTATTTCTAATAGTGGGAACAGCTCTCTTTCACTAAGCGGCTCACCTGCCGTGGTTCTATCGGGTACACATGCATCAGACTTTACTGTTACAACTCAACCGGCAACCGGTCTTGGTCCAAGCGGGGGAACCGATGATTTTATCGTCAGCTTTGATCCTAGCGCTTCAGGGAGCAGAACAGCCACCATTTCCATTGCAAATAATGATCCTGACGAAAACCCTTATACCTTCAGTATTCAGGGTACAGGCTCCGCCACACCAGAGATGGATATCACGGGGAATGGCACTTCAATTGTCGATGGGACGACAACGACATCCACATCGGACCATACCGACTTTGAAGATACCGATGTCAATAATGGCGGCACAACCGTGCGTACTTTTACGATCAACAATTCTGGTTCTGGGGATTTAACGCTTTCAGGGCCCACATATGTCAATGTTTCAGGAACACATGCCTCAGACTTTACCGTAAATCAACAACCCGCTTCAGCCACGGTTTCAGCCCAGGGCGGATCACAGACATTTCAAATTACGTTTGATCCACCAACGACGGGTCTACGACAAGCTTCAATCTCCATCACGAATGATGACCCTAATGAGAGCCCTTACACTTTTGCTGTTCAGGGGACTGGAGTGCTCACATCTGAAATAGACATTCTTAATGCAGGAGTATCTATTGCCAGTGGTGACCTTACACCCTCAACAACAGACTCAACTGATTTTGACCACGCTCTAGTTGGTGGTGCTTCACATATTGTAACCTATACAATTCAGAACACCGGCCTGGCACAACTAAATCTCACCGGAACTTGGCCGCTGGTTTCTATTAGCGGTACCCATGCCGGCGATTTTAGCGTCATAACTCCGCCCAGTTCTTCAATATCCCCAAGCGGAAGCACAACATTTCAGATAGCTTTTGACCCACTGACCACCGGTATACGTTCAGCCAGCTTAACTATAGCAAATAGTGATTGGGATGAGGGAACATATACTTTTTCAATCCAGGGAAATGGACTCAGTGGAGGTGCTACACTTTGTGAAATCGATGTTCAGGGAAACCTTGTGAGTATTCCCACTGGAGATGTTACGCCCTCTGTGACTGATGGAACATCCCTTGGTTCTGTACCCCATACTGCGGGTACACTTTCTCAAACTTTTATGATCAGGAACACTGGTTCTGAAGATCTCATTTTAACCAGCTCTCCCCTGGTGTCTATTTCAGGAACTCATGCATCAGATTTTTCCATTACCCTGCAACCGAGTTCACATGTTGCGCCTGCCGGAAGTGTCCCCTTTAATATTTCCTGCGATCCATCTGCACCAGGAACACGAACTGCTGTCATTTCAATTGAGAACAATGATGGTGATGAGAACCCATACACCTTCGAAGTGGAGGGTTTTGGTCTCTCCTATCCTGAGATCGAAGTACGTGGAAATAGCAACATTATTTATAGCGGTTCTGTTACCCCCAGCGATACTGACAGCACTGATTTTGGAGATGTCACCCCCTGGTTTGGTGACAAGTATATTACCTATACCATTTATAACACTGGTGATTCAGCTCTGGCGTTGTCAGGAAATCCTCGAGTAGAAATAGCAGGCGACGCATCAACTGAATTTACTGTTGAGACTCAACCATCTGCTTCAATCGCAGCAGGTGGAAGTTCCGACTTTATTGTCAAATTTGACCCCGGTCAGATTGGTACACGAAACGCCTATGTTTCTATCGTAAATGCTGACGGTAATGAGTCCCCTTATACGTTTTGGATGACTGGTGAGGGAAAGGGAAACTTAACGCCGTTCCCCTGTGTATCCAGGTTCTTTCATATCTATGGTAATGATGGTGTTGTTTCATACATGGATGCCACGGTAAATCCATATGCCTACACAACCATGACTCAAATGAATTATTCCATTAACGGTGTTGGCTACAATGTTGAAGATGGCTTGCTTTACGGGTTTGAGATGGACAATGACGTAGCGGGAAATAATATTATTCGAATTGACGGTGACTACAACGTCGATGTACTAAATGTATCCATCAATTATGAGTCCTGGCGTGCTGACTTTGATGTTTCGGGTAATATGTACTTCTGGAATTCAACCGGTACTCAGGTAGGAATCTTTGATGCCAGTGCTGGGACGGTTACCTATCAAAACACATCTGGTGTCACCTGGGTTCCCATTGACATGGCCTTTTTGGATGCTGACGGAAAATTTTATGGTATGCATGGTGAGCTGCTATACATATATGATCCTCTTACACATATTGTCTCAACTGCCACAATCACCGGAAGATTGGCAGATGACTACCTCAATAGCATAAACAGCGCTTACTATGGTGCAGCCTGGTCTGCAGATGATGGTTATCTCTTTACAACCAACAGCCAAAGTGGGCGAATGTATAAGATATCCCCAACCGGATTTAGTATTTATGTCGGGCTGGGACAGGCCAACTTAAATAAGTCTGATGGGGCCTCCTGTCCTCTCGTTCCGGCTCCACTGCCCGCCACTGGACAGGTGGGTGATAAGGTCTGGGTTGATAGCAATGGAGATGGAATTCAAGATGCTGGAGAGCCCGGCCTACCTGGAGTTGTAGTTGACTTATATAGTATTGACAGTCCCTTTATTGCCTCCGACATTACAGATGCAAACGGTGAATACCTTTTTCAAAACCTTTCGCCCTCTGAGTATTATATCGTGTTCTCAAGTGCCCCCGCTGGTTTTTCCCTGACAGCTCAACACCAGGGTGTAGATGGTTCCAGCGATAGTGATGCAAATACGCATCAGGATTCACTGGGTCGTACTCCAAACTTCTTTGTTGGTGTTGGTTTGATCGAAGAAGGTATCGATGCTGGATATACAGCCGCTGGTGTCGGTGATTTTATCTGGGATGACCTAAACAGTAATGACGACCAGGACTATGGCGAACCGGGCATTCCAGGTGTCACAGTCGAGCTTGTACTGGAAAGCAATGGATCGACAGTGGATGCAACCACCTCAGATGCTAATGGCCTTTACTCCTTCAGCAATGTTTCTGCTGACGACTACAGAATTCGCGTAAGCAATCTTCCTGGTGGTTATCAGTTCGTTAACCAAAACAGTGGTGCTACTGATGAAGTTGATAGTGATATAAACACATCAACAGGTCTCTCTGATTTATTCACCATTAATAATGACTATATCAGCAGTATCGATGCTGGAATGGAGCAGAATTCTTTTCCCGAGATGAATGTCGTTGGAAATGGCAATTCAATCCCAGATGGGGACACCAGCCCAGGCACGGCAGATGACACTGACTTTGGTTCCCTCTCCGCTGTAAGTGGGTCCGTTATTCACACGTTTACCATTGATAATGCTGGAGGTTCAGCCAACCTCACTCTTAACGGCTCACCTCTGGTAGAGATCTCGGGTACAAATGCAGCTGACTTTACCTTGACGACTGCTCCGGCACTTACCACGTTGACTACGGCGCAAACCACCACATTTCAGATCACCTTTGATCCTATCGACAATGGTCTACGGTCTGCGGTCTTGTCTATTTCAAATAATGATGCTAACGAAAACCCCTACGACTTTGATATCCAAGGTACGGGTCTTGCTCCAGAAATTTCATTCCAGGGGAATGGTCAGGATATCACATCTGGCGATATCTCGCCAGCCATTGCAGATGATACAGACTTTGGCAGTCATGATATTGATACTGGCTCCAATAGTTCTGTATTCACAATACTGAATACCGGACCCGCCGATCTCGCTCTAACGGGAGGCACGCTAGTAGTTGTTGGTGGTGATCATCCCGGTGATTTTTCTGTTACCGCAAATCCAACAAGTCCTGTGGCAGCAACGAGTGGATCAACAACTTTTACCGTTAGTTTTAACCCAACGGCGACTGGGTTACGTGAAGCAACAGTTACAATAGCCAGTACAGATTCAGATGAGAACCCCTTCGTTTTCAATATTCAGGGAACAGGAACCTCATCACCGGAGATTGCACTCCAGGGAAACTTGAATGACATTCCTCACGGGGACACGACACCATCAACGACTGACTTAACAGATTTTGGTGGTCGGGATGTAGCTGATCCACCCCTGGTCTATTCCTTCACAATTCAGAGCGTTGGGTCTGGCAACCTCACGCTTACCGAGCTACCCATTGTTCAGATCACCGGTGCCAATGCTGGAGACTTCATTATCAATCAGCAACCTGCTAGCTCAACTATTGCACCAGCTGGGTCTATCACTTTTCAGCTCGCTTTTGACCCAACCACAACCGGAATCAGGCAAGCAACCGTGTTGATTCCCAATGATGATTCAGATGAGAACCCATTCAGTTTTGCCATTGAAGGGTTGGGGACATCAACCCTGGATGAAGAGATTGAAGTTCTTGGAAATGGATTAGTTATTGATTCTGGAGATATTTTCCCCACTAGCGGTGATTTCACAGATATGGGTTCTGCTGAAATCTCTGGTGTACCTGCCACTGCAACATTTGTGGTCCGAAATATTGGATATGCCGTGCTGAGCCTGACTGGTCCACCACCCTATGTAGAATTTACAGGTCCGAATGCCTCTGAGTTCACCATTACTTCGACACCTGCCAATGCTATAGCGATTGATAGCGCGACAACTACTTTTGAGGTCACCTTCACACCCTTTGCTCTGGGTACGCGTCAAGCCACAATTAACATTCAAAATGACGATGCTGATGAGGACCCTTATACATTCACCATCCAGGGAACTGGTATTTATGACCCAACATCACTATCTGAGATCAATATCACAGGTAATATGATCGGCATTCTCGCTGGTGACACGTCACCACATGTGCCTGATGGTTCAGATTTTGGGAGTATTGAGGTGGTCGGCGGCTTTACCGCAAATCAAGAATTTGTTGTGCATAACACGGGTGGCGATGATCTGGTTCTGGGTGATAATCCCATTATTGCTATTTCAGGTACCCACGCCAGCGACTTTACTATCATTTCTAATCCCGCCACCCTGGTTGCCCCCAGCAGTACCGTGGCCTTTACCGTGGCCTTTGACCCCTCGGGAACAGGGCTTCGCGAAGCAAACATAAGTATTGGAAACAGTGATCCGACTGGTGGCGAAAACCCCTACTCTTTTAACATTCAAGGTACTGGCATCACGACCCCGGAAATGAGTGTTTCAGGGAACAGCGTGACAATCACCACTGGAGATACCTCACCTGGTTTGACCGATAGCACTATGTTTGGTGACGTGGATATAACAACTGGCACTCAACTGGTAACATATACCATTAGCAACAGTGGTAATGCCAGCCTGACAATTGGAACTATTTCGTTCTCTGGGGCCCAGGCATCCGAATTTTCAGTTACCACACCACCTGCAGCATCTGTAACAACAGGAAACAGCACAACTTTCGTTGTTGAATTTGACCCTTCGAGTATTGGGCTTCGCAATGCAACTATTTCCATAGCCAATAATGATCCAGATGTGTCGCCATTTGTGTTCGATCTTCAAGGTAATGGTACCAGTCCATCAGATGGTGTAATTGGTAATCTGGTTTGGCTGGACAATGATGGCGATGGCATCCAAGATGCCGGTGAAGATGTCATGCCTGGAATAACTGTATCCCTATATGACTCAGGAGACAATCTTCAGGGTACAGCAGTTAGCGCTGCTGATGGCACCTATTCTTTTGGGGGTCTTGCCTCGGGAAATTATTATCTCTCATTTACAGGTGCTCCTGTTGGATATAGCCTTTCCCCCTTAGATCAAGGTGGAGATGATGCCCTTGATAGTGATGCCGACCCTGCAAATAGTGGCAAGACTGCAACCTTCTTCCTAGGCATTAGTGGAGTAGATAATACCCGTGACGCTGGCTTTAAAACTACTGGCGTGGGAGATTTTGTCTGGCTTGATGTGAATGAGGACGGTGTTCAAGATGTGGGAGAAGCAGGTGTTCCCGGAATCGACGTAGAAATCAAGATTGATGGTGGTGCCAGCGTGGCAACTACAATCACTGATGCCAACGGGTACTACTCGTTCACAAACCTAAGTCCAAACACACACCGACTCTACTTTACTGGCTTGCCTGCTGGTTATGTTTTTTCACCCCAGGATGCTGGTGGTGACGATGCTGTTGATAGTGATGTTAATGCTAGTACTGGTGAGTCTGGCGCCCTGGTAATCAGTAGTGGTGTCTTTCTTTCAAGTCTTGATGTTGGTGTTTATCAACAATCCGCACCAGAAATCAGCATTAAAGGCAATAATGTTGACATCGTTGATGGTGACAATTCGCCATCCACTTTAGATCATACAGATTTTGGCTCAATCGACGCCCAGATTGATTCTGTCATCCATACCTACAAAGTCTTTAATGGCAATGGTGCCACGCTTACCCTAAATGGCACACCCAGAGTTTCTCTATCCGGAACTAATGCCGCAGACTTTTATGTTAAAGTTCAACCCTCTGAAACCGTGGCTTCGAATGACAGCACCAGTTTTGACATTCGCTTTATCCCAACAACAGAAGGTTTGAGATCGGCCACTGTCACTATTGCCAATACTGACTCTGATGAAAACCCATTTACCTTTGATATTCGAGGGTTCGGTCTTGCTTCAGAAATTCAGGTTAGTGGAAATGGGAATGTTATTGTTGATGGTGATATTACACCAACAGCTTCCGACTTTACTGATTTTGGTTCAGAGGATATTCTTACGGGAACTCAGGCCCAAAGCTTTTCTATTCTTAATACTGGAAATGCAGATCTAACGCTCTCAAATCCCTCCACCTATGTAGATATAACAGGTGACAACGCTTCTGACTTTACTGTCACGAGTGTGCCGTCCTCACCGGTTACCACAAATAATTCCACCACGTTTACAGTCACGTTTGATCCAAGCTCGGCAGGTTTGAGAGTGGCTACCATTTCAATCGCTAACAATGATCTGGATGAGGACCCTTATAATTTCTCAATCCAGGGTATTGGTCTGGCTACTCCTGAAATCACCGTTTTGGGCAATGGTGAATCCATCTCGGATGGTGATAGTTCTCCCATCAGCACGGACAATACTGACTTTGGCAGCAAGGATATCCTCGCTGCTACACAAGAAAACACCTTCTATCTAAAGAATATTGGTAGCGGTGTGTTAACCCTTAGTGGTGTTCCACTGGTTGTTCTCAGTGGTAGCCATGCAGGAGATTTTCTGGTTAGCAGCCAGCCCTCCGCATCTTCTGTGGCTCCTGGCGATTCGATTGCCTTTACGGTCACATTTAACCCAACTGCTGTGGGATTAAGAACAGCCAGTCTAAGTATCGCCAATGACGATGATGATGAAAATCCATTTGATTTTGCCATTCAAGGTACTGGTATTGCCAGTCCTGAAATCACCGTTTTGGGTAATGGTATATCCATCGCAAGTGGCGATGTAACACCTGCCGTGGCCGACAGTACGATATTTCAAGATACCATAGTTGATTCATCAAGCTGGGTTGGTTATACAATTGAGAATACTGGCAGTGCTATTTTGACCTTGACAGGCGCGTCTCCATACATCACCATTTCAGGTGCTCATGCGAGTGATTTTGTATTAACCCTTATACCTCAATCAACCATTTCAGCCGGAGGTGGGTCCACAGACTTTAATATTCGATTTATTCCTGGTGGTGAGGGAGTACGTTCGGCCACCATAAGTATTGCTTCTGATGATAGTGACGAAAACCCCTATACCTTTAGCATTAGCGGTACCGGTCTTCCCATGCCTTTACCTGAGTTGTTTCTGGTTGAAACTGTCGATTTAAACACTGCCTTGCCAGGTGACACCCTGACCTATACGGTTACCTATTCCAATATTGGTGTGGGTGTTGCAAAAAATGTCGTGGTTGATCAGGCTGTTCCACAAAATGCAACCTATGTACAAAATTCTGCTGCAGGTAGTGGTATGACCATCACCTTCCAGCATGAGGTCGCCGGTGGATATGATGCTTCGCAGGCAGCGCCTGTCACTGACATCAAATATGAACGGGCTCTGGATCTGGTAACCGGTGAAAACGGAACTGTTACCTTCAGGGTTGTGGTTGACTAACCCCCCCTAATAGATCCTGATCAATTTTGAGAGAGCCAGTGTTTCGCTGGCTTTTTCTTTTTGGGGTCTTTTATCCACTGGAAGTGTTATATCTTCAAGGCCTTTGTCACGGAAACATCTAGAACCATTTATTGAAGGGGGATAATTATGCCCAAAATCATCACCATGCTCATGGCAACACTCCTCAGTATTGCAGTAATGGCACAACCACAGACAGGAGATACCATGTCAGGCTTTAAGCTTGTCGAAAAACGTTTTGTAAAAGAAGTGGATGCGGAATGCTTATTGTTTAAACATGTACAGTCCGGGGCTCGTTTGCTAAAAATTTCAAATACAGACCTCAATAAGACCTTCTGTATTACCTTTAAAACGGTTACTGAGTCCGACGCTGGAACCCCCCATATTCTGGAACACTCCGTACTGAATGGTTCAAAAAACTTTCCTGTAAAAAGCCCCTTCGATATATTATCCAAAGGCTCTTTGAATACTTTTCTCAATGCCATGACGGGCAGCGACATTACGCTATACCCTGTCTCAAGTATGAATGACAAGGATTTCCGCTCCCTCATGCATATCTATCTCGATGCTGTCTTTAACCCCCTTATTTATGAAGATCCTCGTATTCTGGAGCAAGAAGGCTGGCACCACGATCTGGAGCATGTTGACTCAAGCATCACCTATAAGGGTGTGGTTTATAATGAGATGAAGGGGGCTTTTTCAAGCCCAACCAGAGAGCTGGGTTATTTGGTGGACAAACAGCTTTTTCCTGATACACCCTACCGCTTTTCGTCAGGAGGATATCCCGCAGCCATCCCCACACTGACCCACGAGGACTTTCTCAATTTTCATCGTAAATATTATCATCCCTCCAACTCATATATCTTTCTGTATGGTGATGGTGACACAGAATCAGAGCTAGCCTTTATTGATGAACACTACCTTTCAAAATATTCACCTTCTGATCAAGTTGTTGATATCCCTTTGCAGCCTGCCTTTGAGGCACTGCGTTCAGCTTCTGGAGTCTATTCTGCCACAGAGGACTCAGAGCTGGAAGGAAACTCCTATCTCTCACTTTCCTTTGTCGTTGGACTGAGTAGCGATCAACAGCTTGGCCTCGGTCTAAGGGTACTCACCCAGGCTCTATTTAATAATGAGTCTGCCCCTGTCCGTCTGGCGCTCCAGGAAGCAGGGATAGGTAAAGATGTCAGCGCCTGGCTGGATGACTTGAAGCAGAATGTTTTACATATTCAGGTTAAAGATGCTAATCCAGATGATGGCGAAATATTCAAGCAGATCGTTCTTGAAACCCTGGAAAAGGTTACCCGTGAGGGAGTTGATCAGGAAGCCGTTACTGGAATTTTGAATCGAATGGAGTTTAACCTCCGTGAAGGAAACACGCCACAGAAAGGACTGTACTACAACCAAAAAGCCTTAAGCAGCTGGTTTTGGTCTGATGAGCCTTTTAGTGGTTTGGAATATGAAAAGCCCCTGGCGGCCTTTAAACAGGCCATCACTAAGGGTTATCTCGAAAGTCTAATCACTGAATCGCTGGTCAACAACCCCCACGCCCTGTTATTCACCCTGAATCCAAAACCGGGACTTGAGGGAGAAAACGATATCCGCACCAGCTCAGAGTTGGCCACCTATAAATCAAGCCTCTCCCCTGATGAGGTGACTCAGCTCGTTGATCATACTGAAATGCTGGTTGGTTATCAGAAAACTGAAGACACTCCAGAAGCGCTTGCCACTATTCCCCTGTTAGACCTTGAGGACATTAATCCGGAAGCTGATTGGTTTATCGCAGATGAATCACGTGTTTCACGTATCCCGTATTTGCATTTTGAAGCCTTCACTAATGATATCAGTTATATCCGCCTATTCTTTGATCTCCGTGTTTTAAGCGAGGATCAGCTTCCCTATGCTGCTCTGTTGGCAACTCTCCTGGGTTCAATCGCAACTGAGAACTACACCTTTGGAGAGCTTGATAACGCCCTGGATACCCATCTTGGAGGATTTAGCACATACTTGACCAGCTATCTACAAAACCGGGATGATGATCAACTGATACCAAAGTTTGTTTTGTCCACCAAGGCAATGTCACCTGACCAGAAAAAGGTTTTCGACTTCTCTGAAGAAATTCTGAGACATTCACAACTGGATGATGTAGATCGAATTAAAGACGTTCTGACACGCCATCATTCGCGTTTGTCAGCCAATGTAAAGCGTGATGGTCTGGGCTATGCCAGAACCAGACTCTTTTCATATACAACCAAGGCTGGCATGTATAATGAATTAACCAGAGGGCTGGAATACTACTGGTTCATTTCAGATCTGGTTGAAAATTTTGATACAAAACAGGCCGGTCTAATAATAGCTCTGAAAAATGTATCAGAACTTCTGTTCAACAGGAAAAACCTAATTGCTTCGACGACCTGCTCTCATGATGCACTAAAGACTTTTAGAGCTGAGCTTAAAGGTTTCTCTAAGAATCTTGGCAAGCAAAAACCATCTTTTCAGGAATGGAAATTGACATCCATCGATAAGAATGAAGGTCTTATGGCTGCTTCCAAAGTTCAGTATGTAGTCCAGGGGGCTAATTTCACTGATCTAGGATATAGTTGGGATGGCAAAATCCGCGTCCTTAATCAAATCATTTCCCGGGAATGGCTTAAGAATCAAGTTCGAGTCATTGGAGGGGCATATGGTGGCTTTGCCCGTTTTGCTCCAACAGGGCAGGTGTACTTTGGATCTTATCGTGACCCTAACCTGAAAAGCACATTGGAAAATTATGCAAAGACTCCTGACTTTTTAGCGACGCTGGAAATCGACCAAAAGGAAATGACGAGATTTATCATCGGAACCATTGCCGGGATGGATCGACCCCAAACACCATCTCAAAAAGGCAATACTGCCGTGGCTCGTTACTTCACAAGATTGACCCAAGAACAACATCAAGCTGAAAGAACAGCAGTTTTAACAACATCTCTAAAAGATGTTAAATCATATGAAAACATGGTTGCGGATATACTGGAAAACAGTCCACTTTGTGTGTATGGAAACGAAGACAAGTTAAAACAAAACAAAGACATCTTCGAGAAACTCATTTCTCTGGATTAGTCTATTCATCGAAAGGGGCTGGTTGTTAAGCCGGCCCTTTTTTACGTTTTTGAGTCTTGATTTTTACGGCAAACCGCTCCAGGCGATCACTCCCACTCATCAGAATACAAGGCAACCTTCAGTGTGGTTTTATATTATATCCATCATGTTAATTGCAAATGATTGCATTTTCATGTGTCGTCAATCAAAAACAATTTGTCCTTGCTTCTATATATTACAATCAGCAGGGCGAGAATGACGATCTTCTGGAATAACAAACCGTACTCATTATCACCCATTAAACCACAGCCACACTCCGAGTTTATCTTAAAAATTATTAAAGCAAAGCTAATGACTATCCCCACGACTGTTAAAAGTCCTGTAAGTACAATTACTGGCTTAAAGGTTTTCTTTTCCCAGAGACCAACGGCTATACACAACTCAACCAACACTGCTATCACGCCATAATAACTCATAAAGCCAGGCAACCCAACGCCATCAGTTATAATTCTATATGGCTCAATTCCATGCTTATTGATTAGTATACCCTTTCGTATGGCCAGAAAGAAAAATCCAATCGACAATACCCACCTTAAAGCGCCAAGGGTTTTTAAACGAACCCCGTTAGTATCAATTCCGCCTGACAAGATCTCAATCTTTTATCTGCTGTTCAACTGAGGCATCAATGGAGGTCATGGTTACCTGGTTACTCAAGAGATCTTCTACCGTCACACCTACCAGGAAGTGTGTGTCGTCCTCAAACCATCCGCCCGTACGTTTTACATACAAGAAGACCTTCTCCCCATCATCTTCGCACAGAAATGGATACTCAAAGTCTCCTGAGTGCAAGACCTCTCCTTTAATTGTAGAAACATCAAAATAGTATGGTGGCTTGACAGGCTTCCTATATACCGGCGCCTGAAAGAAACAAGTAATCAGATATCCGTCTTTCTCATATAAAGCATATGGTACTGAATAAGCCTTATCTTTATCTCTCAATTCATGCATATGCTTCAGGGTCATCACATCTGGTATTTTTTTAAAGTTTGAATTCTTAATCTCAAAGCTTGTGTCAGGATTTGTGACATTCGAATATTTTTCTACTACATACCCCTGGTCATTGTCTATGAGAAATAAATTTTCATCTGCCGTCATATCCACTGCAAGTGTTAAATACAGACCTTCGTAAGCACGGGCATTGTCCCCTGTTCTATCAATTACGTTACTTGAATCAGTTTCAGTTAAATCATTATTGTAAACTGAAATGGTATAAGCTTTATGGTTTTTGTAAAGTGGATCATATTTCTCTTTTTTGTTTAACCTTTGCTCCTCAAGCGAACCTTTCATGTATCGAGCCAGATAGTTTATTAATGCAGGTCTATAGGAGCCCGTAGCCACAAGATTGTTGTTTGATAGCAAGAATATTCTGTCTGCTCCTTTACCGTGTCGTAATACTGGACCCTGGAATTCTCTTGATCTTCTGTCTCGCTTAAAGAGATAAACAAAATTATCAGCACCTAAAACAGAGTAAGCGTAGAACTCATTGTTGACTGTGACTTCATATATCTTAATAGCATCCCTCTTGTGTCGCTTTAAGTCTATCCTTGTATAATCGAAGGGGGCAGACCTTCTTTGTAAAAACAAACTACTTCCATCGGGTATAAACACTTCTTTATCGTTAACTACAATAGCACCCCCTTTATGAACCGGCCATAACCTTTCTATAGCTTGTTCGGACAACCCCTCTGAAATTGAAATGACCTCAAACTGCCCAAATGCGATCACGGCCCAGACTACCACACAAACGACTTTTCTAATCATGTGAACACCCTGCATGGGGCGGGTTTTACCCCGCCCTTTTGATTTTTAATTAAACAGATTCTTCAGCCAATCAAAATCGATACTGATCCCGATCTTTATACAGTTTGTTCCATCGGTGGGGAGACATTCAGCAGCACTAACATCATAGGTTCCAATGTAAATATCTATACCACCATCTACCCCGGCCTCCTGTTTGGCCTCATCAAGATCGCCAGCATTTACCATTCCTACCATCAAAAGCGCCACCAGCCCACTTAAAAGGATACTTCTAAAACGATTC
>Ga0008650_1000584_pt1 | contig 18036 bp, 12 predicted proteins | sample SaaInlV_150m_DNA_2_FD_59172 | JGI IMG/M metagenome (GOLD analysis project Ga0008650, IMG submission 59172) | Marine microbial communities from expanding oxygen minimum zones in the Saanich Inlet - SI037_S2LV_150m_DNA | ecosystem: Environmental > Aquatic > Marine > Intertidal zone ...
AAAAAATGGAACGGCCGAGGAAATTCTGAAAAAAACTTCCCCGAGCAAAATTCCCAAAACAAAAGTTAAAATGTGTTTTGCGAGGAGAGGAGGAATTGCCGGAGTCGTGAAATTTTTTTTCTTTGAAAAAAATGGAACGGCCGAGGAAATTCCGACGATGGGGCGTCGCCAAGTGGTAAGGCACCGGATTTTGGTTCCGGCATTCGGGGGTTCGAATCCCTCCGCCCCAGCCAATTTTAGAAATCTCGGGCTCGTCCCGATTTTTTTAAATTTATTTGTGAAGAATTTGAACCCAAATCCAGGGTTCGATGCGCAGCCACGAGCGAAGTGAGTAATCCCTCCGCCCCAGCCAATTTGAAAAATACAGACCTTGTGTCTGTTTTTTTGAAATTAAATGAACATAGATTTGAACTCCGTTGGATTCGAAAAATAGCAGTCTCTTTTTATATTTTTCCAGACAGGAATGAAATTCCTTTTTAAGAATTTTATAAAAATAGATAAATTCGTTAAAGTGAAAAAAAATAATATAAATTTAAGGATTAATGTATATAAATTTTTCTTTTCAAAAAGTTTACAGTTTTATTCTGTTGGTATCGCTTTTAAGCATTTTTTCAATAAATGCTTTCGCAATAGGAACTCGATTAAGTACCTCCGAATTATTAACACTTGAGGCAACTGATGGACTTACGATCGGGTATAACTATTGGGATACTGATTTAAAGATATATAAAAAAGCTATTGCAACAGACACGTTACAAATATTGACGGCTCCAACCGAATCAATGGTAACCACGGCTGAACTCGATACACTTAAAAGCTCAAACCAAATCGAACCACGACGGCTATACTGGAATTCTGACACAAAAACCTACTCAATCGGACAAACTATCGCGACAACCACAACGCCAAATACATCTACTACGCGACGATCAACTAATGACCTTAATACAATCAACACCGAAAAAACGGCAACCTGGGGAATAAATTATTGGGATATAATACTTAAAAAATTTTTTAAGGGACAAGTTGATGGATCGTTAGCAGAGACATTCACTGACAGTTCCCCCATAACAGTGACAACAATCAATCCAAATACTGGAGCGAGCCCTGATCCCCTGACCATTGCTGGAACAGGATTTGTTTCCGGTGCCACAGTGAAGCTGACTAAAACAGGACAATCAGATGTAACCTGTTCTGGATTTACCGTTGTTGATAGTACTTCCATCACAGGAGGATTGTGTGATATAATATTGACCGCTGTCGGAGATTGGAATGTTGTAGTAACAAATCCTGATACAGAAAGTGGAAATTTGGCGAATGGGTTTACTGTGAGTGAGTATGCGTTGAGGGACACAGGCCCCGCTGGTGGGTTTATTTTCTACGTCAATCCCAATTATGAAACTGATGGCTGGAGATACCTAGAGGCAGCTCCTGTCGATCAGGGAACGATCAAAAAATGGTGGAGTGAAACTTCCACCTTGATCGGAGGAACAGACACAGCGATTGGTACTGGTTTCTCCAATACCAACACCATTGTTGATGACACCGCTCCTTCTGACACCAGCGCAATTGGATTAGCATACAATTACGAAGTTAACGGATATTCCGATTGGTTCTTGCCTTCACAAGACGAATTAGGATTGATGTATATGAATTTGCATCTGGAAGGAGTGGGCGGGTTTGTAGAGAATGGGTATTGGAGCTCATCTGAAGTAGATGCCACACAAGCCATCCGAAGAACATTTAGTGGAAATCCCGATACTCCTGAGACCAGGAACAAAACTGCATATTATCGAACGCGAGCAATACGTCGCATTGGAGCAGCAGAAACGGTAGAAGAAGAATCTGGAACATATCATATCACCTACGATGGAAATGGGAATACCGGAGGAACCGTGCCCATTGATAGTAATGACTACGAAACAGATAGTGACGTGACGATACTGAATGCCGAAAATTTGGTAAAGGACGGACGCACCATTGAGAGTTGGAACACTGCTGCAGATGGAAGTGGTATAACATATCAAGTGGGAGAGACCATTACCATGGATGAGTCAGATATCACCCTTTACGCCATTTGGGACATAGATTTTAATGTCGCCATCTTTCCAGACACACAAAGTCTCGTTAACTGGAAACGGTCAGCCATCACCAGTAATATTAATTGGTTGATAGACAATAAAAACACCGAGGACATCCGTTTTGTTGGTCATGTGGGAGATATAGTTGCAGAATGGGATGAAGATTTAACCGAGTGGGAATTCATACAAGATGAACTGGGGCAACTCGGAGCCGCAGGGATCAACTACTCCACACTTCCTGGTAATCATGATTACGCAAAAAATGACCCAAGGAATAACACCATGCTGAACAGCTATTTCCCACTTTCAACATTTAGCGGTATGTCAAGTTATGGTGGCGCTTATGATGGAAATAGTGATAACACCTACCACATTTTGGATGTAGGAGATGAGCAATTGTTGATAATGTCACTTGAGTTTGGTCCCCGAGACGCAGTAGTCGCGTGGGCAAATGGAGTGATTCAAGCCAATTCAGATAAGAAAGTTATGATCCTAACTCATGCATATATCAACATCGATGGAGACTTGCTTTCAGACGGAATGAACCACGCCGCAAGTAATGGTTATGGATTGGGAGAGGACGTAAATGACGGCGATGATTTGTGGACAAAGTTAGTGTATCCAAATAACAATGTAGCCTTTGTCATCTCTGGGCACGATAGTACTACTACAGACGGAGCCGCCACAAGAGAATCAACTCACGCGGATGGTAGCCCAGTGCATCAAATATTAACCAATTATCAATCTTATTCTTCTTTGACTGAGGGAAGTTATCTACTCTTCTTGAACTTCACAGATGACTCTGTTGCTATTACAACTTACTCTCCTTACTCGAATCAATACAACACTGACAGTGATGCTCAGATGACTTTCGACTGGAGTTTTTGAAAATAGAGCTGAATCCTTCGCTAATTTTAGAAACATCAGCCTCGTCCTGATTTTTTTAAATTTATTCGAATCCTGAAGAAATCAAATCTTCTATTTTCTGAAGTTCTTCCGCGACCGCGTTCCATTCTTCCCAGCATGTTTCCAGTTTTTGGTGGAAATTTTGGTACTGAATTCCCAGCGTGTCCATTTTTAATCGATTTCCCTGCCTCTCGGCGATTTTGAATTGTTCGACATTTTTCTTTTGAGAATCTTCCAGTTGTAAAATTTTTTCTTCGATTTTTTCAAATTTCCGTTTGAGCGGTCGTAAAAGTCGATCGCGTTCTTTTTTATTTTCACGCAAATTTTTGTGATTTTTGGAAATTACTGGCGATACAGAATTTGCGTCTGGTTCTTGTTCTGATTGAAATCCTTTTTCCTGGAGAAATGTTTCGTAATTGTGCGGATAAAAAAAGACCGAATCGCCATCAAAAACGATAAGTTTTTGCGCCACCGTCCGGAGAAAAGATTCGTTGTGCGAAACAAAAATCATCGCTCCCGGAAACTTTTGTGCCGCAGAAATAAAAGATTCGATCGACTCGTAATCCAGATGATTTGTCGGCTCGTCGAGCAGGAGAAAATTGACCGGCGTCAGAAATATTTTCCCCAAATTCACGCGCGCTTTTTCTCCGCCGGATAAAATTTTTATCTGTTTGTACGCGAGACTGTCCGAAAAAAGTAAATTTCCCGCAACATTTCGCGCCATTTGTTCGCTGATTCCGGGAACTGATTGAAATTCTTCCAGAATATTTTTTGTCGGATCGAGCCGCTCGATGTTGGATTGTCCCATGTACCCGATTTCCGCATTTTGGTGAACTTTGAGCGTTCCGGTTTTGAGTGGAAATTCCGCATTCAAAATTTTCAAAAGTGTTGATTTTCCTTTTCCGTTCGCGCCAACGATTCCAATTCTTTCTCCGGGCAAAATTTCAAAATTGAGATTTTTCAAAAGATCCGTGTCGCGCTCGTACCCGAACGAAATATTGTGCGCATCAACAATTTTTGCGCCGGTAAAACTGGACGCCGCAAACTGAAATCGAATCGGCGCCAACGAAGAAAGTGCATCAAGTGATTTCCGTTTTTCGAGCATTTTGATCCGCGACTGCACAAGTCCCGCCGACCGCGCGCCCGCCCGAAACTCGCGAATAAATTTCTTTTGTTTCTGTTCTTCTTTTTCCTGATTTGCGCGCGTCCGCTCGTGGAGTTCTTCTTCTTTTTGAATTTGTTGGAAACAGTGTGCCGGCGATCCTTTTATTTTTTTGAATTTTTTCCGGTGCACGGCGAGCGTGTGCGTACTAATTTTTTCGAGAAAAGATTGATCGTGCGAAATGCAAATAATCTCGTTTTTCCACGATCGCAAAAACCGTTCCAGCCACCGAATCGCCACGATGTCCAAATAATTTGTCGGTTCATCGAGCAGCAACAAATTCGGTTCGGAGAGCAACAATTCTGCCAATTTTACCCGAATCTGAAATCCACCGGAAAACGTGTCTGGCGATTTTGAAAAATCCGCCACGGAAAATCCCAATCCCGACAAAAGTTTTTCGGCTTTCCAGCGATCGTGTTTTTGTTCTGCCGGCAAACTCTGCGCCACTTCGTCGAGAATTGTTTTTTGGGAAAAAACCAAATGTTGATCGAGCGCGCCGATTTTATAATTTTCTGGAAAAGAAATTTCACCGTCATCGATCGTGTCTTCGCCCAAAATCACGCGAAACAGCGTTGATTTTCCCACTCCGTTCCGCCCGACCATTCCCAGGCGTTCGCCAGAATTGAGCTGGAAATCTGCAGCGGAAAATAAAAGCTGCGCCCCAAATGATTTTGTAATATTTTTGCAGAACAACATTCTGAATAATATTATTGAAAAAAATCAAAACTGAACAGCAAAATATTTCATTTGAAATTAAATTTCTCCGTCGGCAAACTGTTGCACGCACGCGTCCACAATCACGTCCGATGGTTTGAGATTTTTTTTCAAAACCAATCCCGACAAACTCGTGCACCGACTCAGCGCAACGTACGTTTGCCCGTGCGCGAAACTTCCCCACCCCAAATCGATCACCACGTTGTCGAACGATTTTCCCTGACTTTTGTGAATCGTGATCGCCCACGCGAGCTTGAGCGGCATTTGGCTGAACGAGCCGATTTGTTCCCGAACAAAGTTTCCGTTTTGAAATTTGTATTTTGAAATTTCCCATTTGTGCGGCAAAACCTCGACCAAATCACCGTCGTGTATTTTTACGAGCAAAATCGTTTCCATTTTATCCGTTTCTTCGTTGTATCGATCCACACAACTCCGCACCACGCCGAGCGTTCCGTTGACCCAGCGACGTTTGGAATCGTTCTGAATAAACATCACCTGCGCCCCCACTTTTACGACAATTTGTGGATCATTTGGCTGCAAATTTTTCGCAATTTTCCCCGTCTTTTTTGCATCGAAATTTATTTCTGGTTTTCCGATCTGCGCCAGTTTTTGTAAATTTATTTCATTTGCCGTCGCGTTCGTCGTCACGAGATGAATATACGATAAATCTTCTTGGGGAACGAATTCCTCATCCACTCGGGAATTCAGAATATCCAAATGTTTCTGCTCCATTGAATTATTTCGCACGGCGTTCAAAACATCGATAAAATTTTCATCGGTTTGGCGATAAATTTCATCCAGCTCAATTCGTTCGAGATGAAACGGTTCGATCAACAAATTTCGAGATTGAAAAACGTCTGCGGAAAAAAAATACGGCGACGAATATTCTGAATAAAATTTTGCCCGATCGGTGCTGGTGACGACCGGCGGGAGCTGAAACAAATCGCCGAAAAAAATCATCTGCACGCCGCCAAACGGTTCGTCATTTCTCCTGACTCGTCGAAGAAAAATATCCACCGCATCGAGTAAATCTGCACGCACCATCGAGATTTCATCGATCAAAATGGTTTTGATCGTGGTGTACATTTTTCGTTTTTTGTCGTCAATCCGCATGTTTGTCGCCTCGTCGCGCTCGAATCCCGGTTTGAGTTTGAAAAAAGAATGAATCGTCTCCCCGCGCACGTTGATCGCCGCCACGCCCGTGGGCGCGAGCACGATCATTTTTTTGTTCGCGTTCGTGCGAACGTGCTCCAGCAGCGTCGATTTTCCCGTTCCAGCTTTTCCGGTGATAAATAAATTTTTGTTCGGATTGTCGATCAACTCAATCGCACGCTGTGCTGCTGCAGAAAATTTAAATTCCATCTCGGGCAGTGTAGCGAAAAGAAAATTTCCTGTCTCATTTTTTTGAAAACACGCATAAAATCTACAAGAAACCACTACTTGTCTTTTTAGAAAAATTGTTTTAAAAAAATAAAATAGCTTTTTTTTTCGAGACACGCTACTCTCCGCCCCGCGTCGATTTGAACGCGAAAAAAGTTTCTCTCATGACATTCGAAAATCTCAATCTCATCACTCCAATTCTTCTGGCAATCAAAACCAAGGGATACACTGCGCCCACGCCAATTCAGGCACAAGCAATTCCAATAATTCTACAGGGACGCGATTTGCTCGGATGCGCGCAAACTGGAACGGGAAAAACCGCTGCATTCGCGATGCCCATTTTGCAAATTTTACACGAAAATCGAAAAATCGGACGCTGGCCAAAAGGCATAAAAACACTGATCATCACTCCCACTCGCGAACTCGCGATTCAAATTGATGAAAGTTTTGCGGCGTACGGAAAAGGAACAAATCTCCGCCACACGGTTATTTTTGGCGGCGTCAGGCAGCACGCACAAGTTCGAAAACTCAAAGCGGGTGTCGATATTTTGGTGGCAACGCCCGGACGATTGTTGGATTTGATGAATCCGGGATTTGTAAATTTGAGCGATTTGAAAATTTTCACGCTCGACGAAGCGGACCGAATGCTCGACATGGGATTTATTCACGACGTGAAAAAAATAATCGCCAAACTTCCCCCGCGACGACAAACGCTGTTTTTTTCAGCGACGATGCCGCCCGTCATCACGAATCTCGCGGAAAAACTTCTGACAAATCCGGAACGAATCGAAATTTCTCCAGTTTCTTCGACGGCCGACACGGTCACGCAGCACCTGTACATGGTGGAAAAAGGAGACAAAAAATCGCTGTTGACGCACGTTTTGAAAAATGACGAAATTCCGTCTGCGTTAATTTTTGTGCGAACAAAACACGGAGCCGATAAAATTACAAAATTTATCAATCAATCCGGTGTCAACGCCGAGGCGATCCACGGAAATAAATCACAAAATGCGCGACAAAAAGCGTTGAAAAATTTCAAAGACAAAAAAACGCGCGTGCTTGTCGCAACTGACATCGCTGCCCGCGGAATCGACATCAACGAACTTTCGCACGTGATTAATTTTGAAATTCCCAACGAACCAGAAACCTACATCCACCGAATCGGACGAACCGGGCGCGCGGAAAAAAGCGGAATTGCGCTGTCTTTTTGCGATCGAGACGAACAAAAATATCTCCGCGATATTCACAAATTGATCGACAAAAAAATCCCCGTGATCGACGAACATCCATTTCACATGAAAGTTGCGCCGCTGGGAATGACGCCAAAATCTTCAAGAAAACCACAGCACCGACGTTCACAATTTTCTGGAAATAATCGACGACGCAGTTTTGGACAACGACGATAAAAAATACTCAGCGGATCACGATAAAAAAATCTTGAAAAATCGCGAGCGCAATTTTGTTTTTTTAAAAATCTGAAAAAAGTCGCGGCTGCACCAGATGCGTGCGAAGCGGTTCGTAGGTTTTGCGGTGCTCGGGCGTAAATTTTCGCTGCTCCAAAAGTCGCAGGTGAAACTCGCTGCCGTACCCTTTATTTCGAACAAAATCGAACGCGGGAAACTGCCGCCCAAAATCAATCATCAAATCATCGCGCACAACTTTTGCCACGATCGACGCAGCAGAAATTTCTGAAATATGAACATCTCCGTGCACAAAATCCTCCGACGGAATCGGGAACAAAAACCCGTCGCGTCCGTCCACCTGTAATTTTTCAGGACGAAATCGGAGCTGCTGAATCGCTTCCCACATCGCTTTTCGCGTGGCGCGTTTGATTCCGATTTCATCGACTTCTTCCGCCGGGACAATCCCAACTCCCCAATCACAACTTCGACGAATCAAATCGCATGCTGTACGACGTTTTTTATCCGAAAGTTTTTTTGAATCATCCAACGTGTCTCGTGGAAAAAGATCGGGCAACACCACTGCTGCGGCCACCACTGGCCCTGCCAGGGCCCCTCGTCCGGCTTCGTCGATTCCTGCTATGATCATCGACTGAAATATACAAAAAATAAAAGGGAATGCAACGAATACACATCACATTCCCTCCGGCTTTCACCTAGTTAATAAACCTCGCACTAACCTAAAATCATAGGTAATCCTTTTGCCAATATAAACATTAATGCCACGGCAAAGGATGTCATAAAAAGACATCTTCTAATCACAAATGTCATCTTTTCGCTACTCCAAAAATTCTCCATAATTCGCTATTTTTAGTTAATGAATGCATATCGAAATCGGGACGCTGTTCCCCATGCCAACGTTCCGACTTCGATAACCGATTGATTTATTTTATTGTGAAAGAACGAGAGCTTTTTTCAAGCGAAAAAACTCTACAGAGACTTTTCTAATCCAGAGTTGATCACTTGTCAAAAGAATTCGACTTTTTCAAAAAAATGTTTCGAATTCAGTTGACCATGGCGATCACTTGTTTTATAACTTCACAAGTTCTTTTACAGTACGGTTTTTGCCGTCGTAAAAAAACGAGTGAATCTCGTTATTTTTTTGAAATTCAAAAAAAGACGTGGTTCCATACTTTTTTAAACACGGTGAAAAAAATTAAATAAAACATTATAAATAACTAAAATAAGTAAAAATAATTTAAAACTAAAAGGAGGCAAACGTATGAATCAAACAAGAAGCCCTAATCGGGGCAGTCCTGGAGCAATGCTTCAGGTTTATTTAAATAATAGAAATAATCAAACTAAAAATGAATAACTATGGAACACTTATTTTCAGATGGAGTATATTGGTCAGTACCAATTGCTTCTTTTTTAGCACTGCTTACTGCAGGTCTTCTTTATAATTGGCTTTTGAACCAAGAGGAAGGTAGCTCAGAAATTAAAAAATGGGCACATCGAATACAAAGAACCGCAGACACTTATTTGAAGGCAGAATATAGTACTGTCGCCAAAACATTTGTAGGCATCTTTATTTTATTAATGATCTTGGCTTATTTAAAACTACAAAATGCATTTGTACCTGTTGCATTTTTAACCGGTGGATTCTTTTCTGGTCTTTGTGGGTATCTCGGAATGAAAGTTGCTACAAAAGCCGGAGGAAGAACTGCCAATGCAGCACAAAAATCTTTATCTGCAGCACTCAATGTAGCAATTAAAGCTGGTGCAGTAACTGGATTAATGGTAACTGGATTTATTCTTGCTGATATTTTTGGCTGGTTTAATTTCTTAGACTCTGTTGTCTATACTGCCGCAAACATGGAAAATGGCCTCATTTTTTGGGGACTTACGCTAGTACACGAAGGAACCACTGTTTTTGAAAAGTATGCTGAAATCTCACTTACAATGATGACATTTGGTATAGGCGCTACAATTCAAGCTCTATATTCTCGTGTGGGCGGTGGTATTTTTACAAAATCTGCTGATATGGGATCTGACCTATGGGGAAAAAGCGAACAAGGCCTACGTGAAGATGATCCAAGAAACCCTGGAGTTATTGCCGATGCAGTCGGTGACAATGCAGGTGATCAAAAAGGAATGGTTTCTGATTTATTTGAAAGCCTTGCTGGAATCGTATTAGGTGCTACCGTATTAGGAGCTATGATTCCGTGGATCATTGCAAGTGACCTTGGAATTAATCCAATGAACTTGATCCTATCCCCTATCGTTCTTGTTGCGATTGGAACACTTTCTTCCATCGTTTCAATTTTCTTCATTAAAGCAAAAAGTAATGCTAATCAAGAAGAGCTCTTGAAATCTTTTTTAAGAGGAACTGGAATAAGCTCTATCTTTGTTGTAATAGGTGCCACCGGGCTCTATTTTATGAACTGGATAACACTTGGTCTTTTGATCTCTGTGTGTATAGGTGCAATCGCAGGATTTCTAATTGGACAATTAACTGAGAGAAGTACATCAACCGCACATGGAGGAAAGGCAGTAAAAAATGTTTTGACCGCGAGTGATTATGGATCTTCTACGAATACTATTGCAGCAATGGCTGAAGGGTTTAAGTCTACCTTTTTACCAAGTATTGTGCTTGGGGTAGCGATGATTTCATCTTTCTACTTTTCTGGAGGTTATGAGTCTATACTGCTTGGCTTGTTTGGAATATCCATAGCGGCAGTAGCAACTTTATCAAATTTAGGAATCACATTGGCCACGGACGTATTTGGTCCCATCGTAGATAATGCTGGTGGGATTGTTGAATTGGCTGGATTAAAAAAGATTCGTAAAGTCACAGATGCACTTGACTCTATGGGAAACACTACCGCTGCTATTGGAAAAGGATTTTCCATCCTTTCTGCCGGGCTTACCTTGTTGGTGTTGATTTTTGTAACATTGATGGAACTCGGATTATCTATCTCAAGATTGGCAACGCAAAATGGTGGAACCTTTACCCAAGGAGACTACACTTTCTATCACGAAATCGCTCCTGACTTATTTGACGGAACGTATGCTGTGGAAATTTCTTTTAATATGTTCAATGAACTAATTCAGGCCTATGGATTAAACATTGGAAATCCCATATTTATCGTTGGAGCAATTTTAGGTGCAGCAATTATATTTTTATTTTCAGGGAACACTCTGGAATCTGTTGGGAAAGCTGCTCAAGAAATGATGAAGGAAATAAAAAGACAGATCCGTGAAATTCCTGGATTGAAAGAGGGAACTGTCGACCCTGATTATGATGAATGTGTTCTTGTTGCAAATAAAGAAGCACACCAAGGAATGAAATTTCCTGTTGTATTAATCACAGGAATGACAACTCTAATTGGCCTCATTTTAGGATTTACTGGAATGGGAGGCGCACTATTTGGATCACTCATTGTGGGATACCCACTTGCTCTTCTTCTAAATAACACTGGTGGGCTTTTGGATAATTCTAAAAAAGCATTCGAAGAATTCTTAGATAAAAACCATCCTGATTTGGAAGATGACATCAAGAGTTTACGAAAACTGCTTATCGATACAGCACAAAAATTTGCTATTAAAAATCCTGAGATAGTAGAAGAATACGAAAACGACAAAGAATACAAAAAGGTTGCATCTGACCTTAATGCATTAGAAATCATTAAAAAGAAAAAAGATGCCCTTGTTGCAGGTGATACCGTTGGTGATCCATTTAAAGACACCACTGGCCCCTCTATCAATGTCGCAATGAAACTCATGGCCATGACAACGATTATTGTCTTGCCATTAATAATTAAATTTAATCTTCTTTCATGGATTTTATCTTTGATTTATTAATTAATTTTTTTCACTCACTTAAAAAAGGAAGCCCCCTTCGAATGAAGGGGGTCTTTCGCTATGTCTCTAAATTTTATTTCTAGGAAATTTAAAGTTGAAAAATTCAGAATTCCCCAGTATCAAGGAATGGAAATCTTTTTGAAAAAATGACAACAAATCACACCCATTTTCTTAAGCTGTTGAAACGCGAAACAGAGCGAATTGATTCACTGGGAATCGCAAAAAGACAGGAAAATATTATTGAAAAATTTGGAGATGAAAAAAATCCGCATGCCATCATCGACGGCAAACCTTTTTTGATTGCCAATTCCAACGATTATCTGGGACTGCGGCATCATCCGATTGTCAAAAAAAGTGAAATCGAAGCAAGTGAAAAATACGGTGCCGGCCCCGGTGCGGTTCGTTTTATTTCTGGGTCGTTGAAGATTTATCGAGATCTCGAAAAACGACTCGCTCAATTCCACGGACGAGATGACGCTATGATTTTTTCCAGCGGATTCGCTGCCAATTTGGCGGCATTATACTGCCTGTGCAAAGGAATCTCCCGCGACGCACTCGTCACCAGTGACGTCCTCGTGATTTCGGATGAACTCAATCATCGCAGCATCATCGACGGAATCCGACTCGCAAATTTACCAAAAGAACAACGAAAAATATTTTCGCATCTAGATGCGGACGATTTGAAAAATATTCTCGAAGAAAGCTCCGGCACACGCGAACGCGTTATTGTCGTCACAGACGGCGTTTTTAGTATGTTGGGCGAACTGCAAAATTTGAAAGAAATTCGTGAGGTCATCGATCAGTGCCAACATTTGTATCCGCTAGGCATAACGCTCATGGTCGACGACTGTCATGGAGTCGGAATCAGCGGAAAAACCGGACGCGGAACAGAAGAAATTTTTGATACGCAAGCTGATGTTTTGGTGGGAACCCTCGGAAAAGCTCTCGGCAGCGATGGCGGATACATCGTCGCAGACCAAACCATCATCGATTATCTCCGCGAATCGAGCGCCACGTACATTTATTCGAATAATATTTCGCCTGGATCCGCGGGAGCAGCACTCGCTGCGATAAATATTGTCGATTCACCCGAAGGAAAAAAACTGCTCGAATCTTCCCGCGCCAACACCGAATATTTCCAGGAAAAACTGAAGCAATCTTCTTTTTCTCTCGCAGCACCCAGTACGCATCCGATCCAACCCGTGCTGATCGGAGACACTCAAAAAACAAAAAAACTCGTCGATGGTTTTTATGATCACGGCATTTTGGTGACCAATATTTCGTATCCCGTCGTCCCAAAAGGACGAGACGAAATCCGCATCCAGATCAGCGCCACGCACACCACTGACGATATTGAAAAAATAGTCCGCACATTTCAAAACTGTCAGTGAAATTTTTTGTACATTCTCCAAATAAAATTCCAAGCAAAATTCGCACAGCGTGTTTTGCGCGGAGAAAGGAAGAATAGCGACGCAGTGACAGTTTTTGTTGTAAAACAAAAACAGAACAAGCAAAGCTTATTCTGACGTGGTAGCGCCAAGGGGAATCGAACCCCTGTTGCAGGAATGAGAATCCTGAGTCCTAACCACTAGACGATGGCGCCAAAAAGCGCGTGAATTGTAGAAAAAACATCGAATCTGTCAAAGTGTTTTTTGTTGCAAAATCTCCCCCACTCCGTACAAATCAAAGTACATTTCAAAAAAACATGAAAAAAATACTTCTCGGTTTCGCTCTCTTTTCATCCGCAATTTTGATTGTCGGATGCGAGGAAAACATTTCTCAGGAAATTAAGGAACCGCCAATAAATCCCCCAATCGAAAATATCGTCGATAAAACAGTTGCTGATCCTAATTTTGGTGCGAGTGTCCCAGTTCCCGACGAACACACGAACGGTTTAATTTCAGAGATCAACGTCCCCAAAACTGGAAATGAAACCGTCGACGCAGAAGTGCAAGCACTCATTACGAAAAAAATTCAGGAACTCAACGTCGTCCATCAGGAACTCGTCATGGCCGGTAGAGAAATGCGCGCGAGTCTTTTAATCGACGGAGAAATTTTTGATTCTGTGGCAGGGACACATTCGCTATTGCTGACAGTTGATGAATATGCTGGCGGCGCACACCCGAATACGCATTTTGAAACTTGGACATACCGCGACTCAGGAGAGGTTTTGAAATTTCATTCGCTGTTTCAGACGGAACATAATCCGTACACGGTAATTGCCCCAATCGCAAAAACAATGATCACCGAATCCCTCGGCGAAATGGTCGATCCAGACTGGCTGGAGCGCGGCACGGGTGAGGATGCGAAAAATTACGAAGATTTTACTTTGGACGGCGAAAATCTAGTTTTGAATGTTGAACCGTACCAAGTCGCTCCGTACGCAGCCGGACCGCAGATCGTTAAGATTCCATTCACAGATTTAAACGCGATTCTTGCTCCCCCATTTTTGGCGGGAACAGAAGATGTCGTCATCGATCACAGCGAGATCTGCACCTCTTCTGGTGGAAACTGGCTGGCAAATCACAATGAGTGTGAAAACGTCGGCCGCGACTGGTGCGAACAGGAAATGGGTAAATTCAACGAATGCGCCTCAGCATGCCGCAACGATCCAGAAGCAATGATGTGCACGATGCAGTGCGTACTGGTGTGTGAGTTTTAAAAATCCCAACTCCCCTTCATCGAGCTCGACTGCGTGTAGTTGACCACCGTGGATTCGAAAAAGTTTGTTTTTTCAGAATTATTGTCTGCCATTGCCTCGAGATGTTTGTACGGACTTTTGGTGATCTCAGGATACTCCGGATCGAGCTTGAGGATCCGCAGACGCTCATTCGCAAGAAATTTGGTGTATTGGGCCGTTGATTCTTTTGAAATCCCAGGAATGTCATTTCCGACGATATGGTTTGTCCACTTGATTTCTTGATCCACTGCCTCACGAAACATTTTTCGCAACTCGGATTCGTCAAACATTTCGGGAAATTCACGGCGAATTTCTTTCATGATATTGGCAAAAAGTACGACGTGCGAAAGTTCGTCGCGCCGAATATAATTGATCATCCGCCCGGTGGCGATCATTTTTTGGTTGTAGACCAGCGTGTCAAAAAATGCGAATCCGTTGTAAAAATACAAACCTTCCAAAAGATAATTGGCAACCAGCGCTCGGAAAAAGTTTTGATCACTCGGATCATCAATAAACGTTTGGTACAGTTTTCCGATGTACTCGTTGCGCTCAAGCAGCGTTTTGTCGTTGCGCCAAAAATAATAAATTTCGTCCCGCTCCCGCGCCTCGACGACTGTTTCCAAAATGGTTCCGTAACTCTGCGAATGGATCGCCTCCTGAAAACTCTGAATCGCCAAAATCAAATTGACCTCAGGACTGGTGATATACTCAGAAAAATTCGGAAGATTCACTGTTTGCAGACTGTCGAGAAATGTCAGAAACGAAATGATCCCTTTGTACCCACGGCGTTCTGCGTCGGTCAAACTTTGTTTATACATGATCGCATCATCGCCGAGTCCTGAGACTTTTTCTGGCACCCAAAAGTTCCCAATCATCAACTGATACATTGATTTTGCCCACGGGTATTTGACCGCGTTGAGATTAAAAAGCCCAGTTGTGTTTCCTTTTATAATCGTGCGATTTTCGAGGGAATCGTCACCGGTAGCGTTGAAAATTTTATTTTTATCCATGACAAAAAGAGATTACAAATTATTTTATCCGCTGCAACTTTCGCAGACGGCGTTGGCGTCGCCGGACATCGATCGCAGGTAGTAGACTGTCTTGATGCCCGATTCCCATGCACGTATGTACCAAGAGAAAAGGTCAGCGGGTGAAGTTTGTTCTGGATTCATCATCCACTCAAATGAAACTGACTGATCGACCCATTTGTACACGCGCGCCATCAGATCGATCACGTCTTTCATATCGAGATTTTGATATTCTTTGTAGTGCCAAAAATTCTGCTGCGACAAATTTGGCGCAACCGTCACCGTCGGTGCAATCACGTTCGTTTCGACAAAGAATTTTTTGTACACGGGCAGCAGCCCCGCAGTGGTGCCTACTACCCCGGAAGTAGAAGTGTTGGGCGCTGGCGCGAGATGGTAACCAAACCTCAATCCATTTTTTTTGATTTTTGAAATCAACCCGGACCAGTCACGATCGGTTTTCGCATTTTCGGTGTACCATTTTTCGTCACGACCAAAGAGGAGTCCTTTTGACCACTCGCTCCCAGGAAAAAGTTCGTACTGCCCACGTTCTTCGGAAAGTTTTTCGGAAGCGTCGAGTGTCGCGAACGCAAATTTTTCAAAAAGTTCGTCGACATGTTCTCGCGCGTTGGAAGAATCGTACGAAATCCCGCTGCACGCCAGATGTTCTGCGAGCCCCATAAAGCCGAGCCCGACGGGACGATATTTTTTGGCGGTGAGTTCTGATTCGCGGATCGGATAAAAATTGAGCGAAATCACGTTGTCCAAAACCCGCATCGCAACCGGAAAAACTTCTTTGATTTTGGCGTCGGTGTTCACTTTTGAAACGTTGATCGACGCGAGATTGCAGACCACCGTGTCTCCCGGTTCGTACCGAATCTGCACTTTTTCATTTTCAAAAACTTCTTCAACAAATTTCGATTCGGATGTGTTTTGGCAAATTTCCGTGCAAAGTTGCGTCGAGTACACATTTCCGACATGTTTGTTGGGATTGACACGATTGACCGTGTCGCGGAAAAAAACGTACGGCATCCCTGTTTCCACCGCTGTTTTCAACATTTCTTTCATCAAATCTTTCGCCGAAATTTTTTCTCGAAGTTGGAGCCGATCGTCGATTTCACATTTTTCGTAAAATTTTTCAAAATCGATGTCGAACAAATTTTCCATTTTTTGTCCGGTAATTTTGAAAACTTCGTGCGGATCAAAAAGCGTCCACTCCGCGCCAGCTTTGACGCGGCGCATAAAAATGTCGGGCACCGAAACCGCCGGAAAAACATCGAACGCTTTTGAGCGAATATCGCCGGATTCGGTTTGGAGATTGAGAAAATCGTTGATGTCGCGATGCCAAATATCCAGCGTGGGCGAAATCGCGCCGAGCCGCGAGCCGAGCTGATTGACCGCCGTCGCCGTGTCGTTGATCACGCGCGTCCACGGAATCACGCCGCCGGACGAACCTTTGACTCCACGGATCGCCGAACCTTTTGACCGAACGTGTCCGAGGTACACGCCGACGCCGCCGCCGAATTTTGAAATCTGCGCCATATTTTCGATCGAGTGATAAATCGATCGCAGGTCGTCATCGACATTTAATTTGAAACAACTTGAAAGTTGGTGAAACTGCGTGCGCGCGTTCAAAAGTGTCGGCGTGGGAAGCGACAATTCTTGTTTTGAACAGACTTCGTAAATTTTGCGCGCGACCTCCATCCGGTTTTCTGGTTTTTCCGGAATCGCGAGAAAAAGTGCCACAGCCAAATACATTTCCTGCGGAAGTTCGTGGAGAATTTTATTCGGATTCAAAAGGTACCGCCGATCAAACGCCAACATCGTCGAATAAATATACGTGAAATCGCGATCGCGATCGAGCCATTTTCCTGCTGCCAAAATCTGTTCGTCGGAGTACGCATCGGCAAATTTATTTGAATACAAATCTTGCTCGCAATAATTTTTAAAATGCGAAAACCACGCGTCAGAAGTGTAAATTTCGTCGAACGAGATTCCTCGATTTCGCGCCACTTCGCCAAAAAATTCAAGCGAGTACAACCGCCCCGCAACAATTTGCCAGTTAATATTTTCAACCGTGACCAGGTCGATCGCAGATTTTCGCAGTTGTTTCAAAATATTTTTCGTTTCGATTCCATCGGTCAGCGTGATTTTGAAAATATCGAACAATTCGTCGAACGGACATTTTTCTTCGAGGCCAATCGCCGCTCGCTCCCAGGTTTTTCGAAGTTTTTCCGTTGAAAATTTTTCAGTTTTTCCGCTGCGCTTTGTGACACGCAAGAGATTTTTTTCCAATTTTTCGAGCTCAAGAATTCGTTGTTCTGCCCGTATTTGTGCGTGCTTTGCGCGGTACAAAATGTACGATCGCGCCACGGAGAAATTCCCCGATTCGACCAAATTCCGCTCAACGAAATCCTGGATGTCTTCGACACTGGGAATTTTTTCGTGATCGAAAAATGAATCGTACAGCTCCTCCACGACAATTTCTGTAATTTCCCGAGAAAACTCCGGCAGCGCAGAAATCCCGTGATCGGGCGTCGCCACAATGGCTTTTTTGATCGCAACGCGAATCAACTCTGGATCAAATTCAACAATTTGTCCCGTACGTTTTGTAATTTTAAATTCCGATAAATTACTCATTTTTTTATTTTTAAGGAAACACAACATATTGTGTTGGGCTTGGGATTTTAAATACAACATTTTCGAATTTCAACCTTTTTCCTCTTTTTTTGTTGCAGGAAAAATGAAACGTGGTGGAAAACCATTCTCCGTACAAAAATAGTACTCGGAAACATTCTTGTGGTAATTGCAATGCGAGTTTATT
>Ga0008650_1000650_pt1 | contig 17044 bp, 14 predicted proteins | sample SaaInlV_150m_DNA_2_FD_59172 | JGI IMG/M metagenome (GOLD analysis project Ga0008650, IMG submission 59172) | Marine microbial communities from expanding oxygen minimum zones in the Saanich Inlet - SI037_S2LV_150m_DNA | ecosystem: Environmental > Aquatic > Marine > Intertidal zone ...
TATCTAAACATATTCCACTAAATCAATAAACGTCCAACTAAAACAGCAAAAAACAAAATAAGCTATTCCAAAACCTATTCCACTTCATTCTAACTACATTTCTGATATTTCTTATTTCTAAGTCGTCGTAGTTGTTCAGAAGGCAAATGCCGTGTAGTTGTTTGTATTAATAAAATAAAATAAAATAAAAGCATTAAAAACCTTTCTATTTGTAACTATTTACAAATGACAACAATTTACCGAGCAAAATATTTACTAATCATCTGAGTCTTTCTCGGATATCGCTTTTTCAAATAAAATCCATAACCCAATCCAACAATCAACCCACCAAAATGCGCAACATTCCCAATAGGCAAACCAAGCCCAGAGGAGATAATCCAAATACCAAACATCAAAAATATCATCGCGGCCCACATAGGCATAGGTATCACAAAGAAAACCAAAACAGGAAGTCTAGGAGTCAGGACAGCCAATAATCCACCAAGAGTAAAAATCGCACCACTAGCACCAACGGCATAAACATTCAAATCATTCCCACTAGCAAGAGCAATCAAAACAAAAAATAATCCAGCAAAAAGCCCGCCCCCAAAATAAAGCCACAAAAACCGCTTCTTCCCAATTAGCTTCTCAACAAAATTTCCGATAAACATCAAAGAAAGCATATTAACAAACAAATGTCCAAGTCCAGCATGCATAAACATACTAGTAAAAAAAGTCCAAACATTTTTCCCATTCAAAACAACAGAAGGCATCAGCGCAACCCACGAAACAACCTTATCATCGCCAATCAAAAACATAAGAAGCATAACAGCAATATAAACCACAACATTCGCAATAATCAAAGAACCAGTGTAACTGGAAAAGTTATTATTTTTCATATTATTTACCACTAAGTTTTTTCTTTAGCTTACTAGCTAAACTCACTTTTTTAACACCTTTCTTCTTAGCTACTTTTTTCTTCCCTTTCTTAGCCACCTTCTTCTTGGCAATTCTTTTCTTAACAACCTTCTTCTTAACAACCTTCTTTTTTACCTTCAAAGTTCTCCCTTCAGCCTTAGCCTTTGCCTCAGCAACCTTCTTTCTAGCAGCAGCACGAGCAGCCTTCATCATCTCCTTCTTAGCAGCATCTTCTTTAGCTAACTTATTAGAAGCTCTCTTTCTAGCGATAGTAAGTCTCTTCCGAACCATTTCAAGCTCCTTTCTAATCAGTTCCAAATTCTTATTAGTACGAGTAATCCAAGTCTTCGCCTCACGCATAGGTTTGCTATTATCACTCAACTCATAAATATCCGCACACTCCTCACAGCTAAAACCATGTTCCAAAGCCTTCTCTTCTCCAACCTCAATATCACAGCACTTACAAATATAAAATCGCTTCGTCTCCCGAGCACCCAAAACCCCCTCAAACCCACCTATCTTTTTCATTAAAGAAGCTTCCAACTTAATCAAACACTTCTCCGTATTTAGCGTCCAATAATAAATATACCAACCCTTCCGCTTATCTTTTTTCCTAATAAACGAAACCAAATTATCAGCTGACAACTTATACAAAATATTCCTAACCTGATTAATAGTCAATTCCATTTTCTTAGCAATCAAAAATTCATTAACATCCTTTTTCTTAAACAAAATCTCCGCAATCCTACCAGTATCCTCTCCAGCCATCTCTTCAATCAAATCATGTAAAAGTTTAACCTGCAACATTACTAAAAGAATAAAATTTCTTTTATATACCTTTCTCTATCCCACCCTCGGAAAGATGTAGTCATTATAAAATTACTATAAACCTATAAAAAGAAATCAAGGCAATCTATAACATGGGATTGTTTAGCAAAAAAGAGGAAGTACCAAAAATACCCGTCGCACCAACATTGCCAGAACTTCCACAATTAGAAAAACTAAAAAACAAAAAAGAACTTCCAGAACTTCCAACTTTTCCTTCAAATGCTAGAAATGATAATATTACTCAAGAAATGGTAAAATCTGCAGTTGCCGATATTCCAACAGTTCAAGAAATGCCAGAAGCACCAGCTCAAATAGAGGCACCCCAGGAAGAATTACCTCAGGCAGAACCAATAGCACAAATAATCGAAGCCCCAGTTCAAAATGCGATACCAGCCCTTCCGGAGATGCCAGCCGAGTCACAAGCCCCTCAAGATATACCAGAAGTGACAATATCAGAACCAGCTCCAATTCAAGCTCAAGAGCCAAACCCACACCAAAACGAACCAATCTTTGTAAGAATAGACAAATTTCAAGAAGCTCAAAAAAACTTCACAACAATAAAGAAGAAAGTCGAAGAAATAGAATCAATCATCAAAAAAATAAAAGACGTAAAATCACAAGAAGAAGACGAATTAAAAGGTTGGACCGAAGACGTCGAAAAAATCAAATCTCGATTAGCCGAAGTTGATAACGGCATCTTTAACCAGGTGTAAAATTATGGCTACAAAAGAAGAGCTCTATATATCAATACCTCCATTAAGTTACAAAGCTAATAAATCAAATATTCTAATGGCACAAGCCAGTCTTCTTCAAACCCTAAAGAAACTTCACAACTTAAGAGTACTCTCCAGAAGAAAGCGAGATCTGAAATTGACTTTACAGAAAAAAATATCGACAGTTCTCTCGCAGCTAAAAGCAATTCAAAACAAAATGCCAGAGCCAAAGATTCCAAAATCAGTTCAAAAAATTCAAGAGCCAGAACCAAAAGACGAGCCAAAGAAAAAAATAGTCTCCGCAAAGAAGGATAAGATAGAGGACGAATTAACTCTAATTAACGAAAAACTTCAAGAGTTGAATGCCTAAATTAATTCCCTAATACTTAAAAACTAATTTTTCTAAGAGATAAAATGGAAAGAAAAGAACTAATAAAAAAATACATAGAATTCTTCACCTCAAATGGCCACGCTAGAATCAAAAACTCATCCCTAGTCCCAGAAAACGACCCAACAGTTCTTTTTACAACAGCTGGTATGCACCCATTAGTTCCATTCCTACTAGGACAAACGCATCCCCAAGGAAAAAGACTAGTCAACATTCAAAGATGCATCAGAACCGGAGACATAGAAGAAGTAGGAGACACTACGCATCACACATTCTTCGAAATGACAGGTAACTGGTCCCTCGGAGATTACTGGAAAAAAGAAGCAATAAAAATGTCCTTCGAATTCGCAATAAAAGAATTAAAACTCCCAATAGAAAGAATAGCTGTAACAGTATTCGAAGGAGACGAAAAAGCTCCAAGAGATGAAGAATCCGTACAGATTTGGGAAGACATAGGAATTTCAAAAAAGAGAATTGCATATTTACCAGGATCAGAAAACTGGTGGGGCCCAGCAGGAGAAACAGGACCATGCGGACCATGCACCGAATTATTCTATTGGAAGCCAAACAACATTCCAGCACCCGAAGTTTTTGATCCAGAAGACGAAGAGAATTGGGTAGAAGTATGGAACGACGTATTAATGGAATATAACAAAGACAAAGATGGAAATTACCCCAAAGCTTCACAGCAAAATATAGATAACGGAAGAGGCTTAGAAAGAATGCTCGCAGTTATAGACGGATTTGAAGACAATTATCTAACAGAAATCTGGCAGCCAATGATAAAAAAAATCGAGGAGCTATCAGGCAAGACTTACGAAGAAAACAAAAAAGCAATGCGTATTATAGCAGACCATATCAAAGCAGCAGCCTTCATAGTCAACGACGGGATAACACCAGCCAACTCAGATCAAGGCTACATTCTAAGAAGACTAATCAGAAGAGCAATCCGTCACGCAAGAATCCTCGGAATCCAAAACTTCACAACCAAAGTCGCAGAATCAATTTATGAAATCTATGATGACTACAATTTAGACAAAGAAAAAATAAACAAAGAACTAGAACTAGAAGAAACAAATTTTCTAAAAACCCTAGAACAAGGATTAAAAATATGCGACAAAGTAACTTGTGACTGCACAGAAATCTCAGGCAAAGACGCATTTCTACTCTACCAATCTTACGGCTTCCCAATAGAAATGACAGAAGAATTGGCAAAAGAAAAAAACATCAAACTAGACAAAGAAGGATTTAATCAAGAACTAAAAAAACACCAAGAACTATCCCGAACAGCCTCAGCAGGAAAATTCAAATCAGGCCTAGCAGATAATTCCGTTCAAACAACAGCTCTCCACACAGCATGTCACTTACTAAACCAAGTCTTAAGAGAAGTGCTTGGGGACAAAAACATAATGCAACGAGGCTCAAACATAACTCCAGAACGTCTAAGATTCGATTTCAACTTCGATAGAAAACTAACCGATGAAGAAAAAAAGGCAGTAGAAGACTTAATGAATAAAAAAATTCAAGAGTCCCTACCTGTAACAATGAAAGAAATGACCATAGAAGAAGCAAACAAAGAAGGAGCAGTAGGAGTTTTCGATGATAAGTACGGAGACAAAGTAAAAGTTTACAAAGTAGGAGATTTTTCATGTGAACTCTGCGCTGGACCACACGTCAAAAACACATCAGAACTAGGACACTTCAAAATCAAAAAAGAACAATCTTCGAGCGCGGGCGTAAGAAGAATCAAAGCAATTCTAGAATAACTACTTCTTAAGAAACTCGCCCATAATAGCAGGAATCATCTCCCGACTCCTAGCAAAATATTTCAAACACCCTCTCATCGCATTAGGCAAATCCTCAGACCTATATTCAACAGCCTTAGAAAATTTCTTCCCTTCAAAAATCTTCCCTTCAATTCCAACATCACCTTCCTCATCTTCTCTCAAATACATCAACTTCCCATCTTCAAAAAAAGGAACAGTATATGTCCTCAAATTATTAACAACAAGCGGGAGTTTTTTCATTTTTTCTTCACTAGACATAAGTTGAGAGTCCATTAGAATCCGAGCACTAAATTCACAACCTCTTCTCCCTCCAAAACTTTCAGTCCAATTTCCACCTCGTCCTCCAATTTCCTCCAAAGTTCCCTCCCAATTCACAATCTCATCAATTCCATCCATATCAACTTTCTTAGAATATTGTAAAAGACTAGTCAAAAACTCCGACCACTCCTGATACGCACCAAATCCAGAGTTATCAACCTTTTTCATGCAATCAAAGACTCGGGTATCTCCAAATAAGGTTTGGTCCCAATAATCTTTCCCAGAAGAGTCAATCTGCGAAACATACAAATCCCCATGCATATTCCTGTAAACACTATTTTTATTCCCATTAGCCCTCCAAACCCATTCATCATTAATCGAATTAAATTCATGCCGCTCACCCAAACAAAAAGAAGTCACAGCCTTTTCCAAAGAGCCCCTATCTGTAAACCCACATTCCCCGTATTTTAAAACATCATCACCCAACAAAAGAAAACTCAAATATCCCGGGTTCTCCCCAAGTATCTTTGTGTAATCCCGAGAAAAAGATATATCGTTAAATCTATCTTCACACTTCTTAGAAAAATCAATAATTTCCTCCCGAATGATAGTCTTCTCACTTCTAGCCTTAGAATTATTTTCTCTAATAAATTCCCTAGCATCATCAACCACCTCAATATTACAATACGTACTCAGCAATTCATCATCAATAATATCTTTCTTTCCCAAAATAACATCGACAACACCAGAAGCCTTCAACTGCGTATACGCGGGGTCAGGACAAATAATATCTTCAAACATAGCAGACAAATCAAACACCAATTTATAAAAATTTATATCCCAAACTATCTATTTCCGACTCTCAATATCCTTAACCCTTCCCAAAATCTCCTCAATCATCCTCTCCGACTTCCGATTCACCTTATAATCATACTCCAACTTCAACCGATCCTTCTGTGACTGCCTATTCTGACTCATCAAAATCACCGGAGCCTGCAAGGCCGCAATGCAGCTCAAAACCAAATTCAATAAAATAAACGGGTACGGATCCCACTCCCCAACCCAAGCATAAACATTCACAGTCATCCAAATACAAAGGAAAACAAAAAACCCAATAATAAAACCCCAACTTCCAGCCCACCTAGCCAAAGAATCCGCAGCCTTCTCACCAACAGACCGCCTCTTAGCACCAATCTTTGAAAGAACAGTGTTAACATCAACCTTCTCTCCCATAATAACTCAAACAAAACCCGCTTTATATAATTATCATTCCAAGTAAACGCTAGGCATTCCAGGTTTCGCCCTCTTCGTCATCCCCTTCGGATCAACTTTCTCAGAATCACTAACCGAAAAAATCTCAACATCAATCCCAATCCCCTTCTTCAAAACCTCAACCTCAACATCCTTCAGCTCAAACGGCATAACATAAACATAAACCTTTTTCGTATCACTCTTAACAATACCCTTAACCCTCTCAATAATCTTCTCATTCAAGTCACCACTCTCACCACTCTTCAAAATCTTCCCCTCATCAACCTCAGGCCAACTAGCAACCGAAATCAAATCATCCCCTCCAACCTTCTCCCACAACTCCTCCGCAACATGAGGACAAATAGGCGCAATCAACTTCAAAAATTTCTCTGCCGTATCCTTAGAACATCCGCCCTCTATCAAACCAAACAACTCACGAAGCTCAATCGTAGCCTTCCGGTACCCAAAATCCCCATAATACTCCCCAACATTCTTAATCGCCAAATTCAACCTAGAAACCAACTCCGCAGAATCCTCAACAGCCTCACGAGAATCATAAAACCCAACAACTCTCTTTACAAACCTAACAGCTCCACTAATCCCCTTCTCTGACCAATCAAAATTTTTATCAGGACTAGCAACTGAAATTAAAAACCACCGAGTCGCATCAACTCCATATTTCTTAATCGCATCAAGCGGGTCAACAACATTCCCCAAACTCTTCGACATCTTCCGTCCATCCTCAGCATGCAACATCCCCTGATGAAAGAGCTTCTGAAACGGCTCATCAAAATCAAGCACACCAATATCCTTCAAAAACTTAATATAAAACCTAGAATAAAGCAAATGCATACAAGCGTGCTCAGCCCCACCAATATAAACATCAACAGGATTCCAAGCATTAACCTTACCACTATCAAAAATCTTTTTCGAATTATTAGGGTCGGTATACCTCAAAAAATACCACGACGAATTAACAAACGTATCCATAGTATCACTTTCCCGTTTCCCTTCTCCGCCACACTTAGGGCATTTAACATTTAACCATTCTTCATTACTTTCAAGCGGATTCCCCTCGCCAAACTTAATATTCTTAGGTAAAACAATCGGTAACTCACTCTCAGGAACTGCGATCACGCCACAAGAATCACAATAAACAATCGGAATCGGAGTACCCCAATATCTCTGCCGACTAACTCCCCAATCTCGGAGTTTAAAATTAACAACTTGTCGCGCAACCTTTCTTCCAGCTAACCATTTACTAATTTTTTCCTTAGCTTCAATATTTCCAACCATATCAAACTCCCCAGAATTAATCAAAACACCTTCTCCAACATAAGCACTCCCCCCATTAAGAAATTCATCCCAAACATACTTCCAATTATCCAAATTCAAATAATTAACAATATCCTTATTCTCGAGCCATTTCCCATCATGATTCTTCACATGTTTTTCTTCAGGTTTAACCCATTCATCAGAACCAAGTTCAACTAAAGCAACCTTGAATCTCGCATACCTATTAATATCCTTATGACCAGCAAAAAAATTAGAATGAACTTCGGTATTAATCACCTTAACATTCTTAATATCCTGATATCCAGTCTCTTCCCTCGTCTCTCGAGCAGCAGCGTCCTCTAAACTTTCCCCATCATCAATGCCACCAACAACCAAAGTCTTCCATCCAAATTTCTTCCAATCTAAACAATAATATTCATCATTTTTCCAATGTTTAACAATACAAAAAACTTCATCTCTCTCAAAAGTCTCTTTATCTTCCCGAACAGCATCCTTGCCCTTATCTTCAAAAAGCGGCGCAACAACCTGCCGAATCTCAATCCCATACTTATTTGCAAAATCAAAATCCCTCTTATCATGCGCCGGAACTCCCATAACCATCCCACTCCCATAATCTGCCAAAACAAAATTCCCAACCCAAATCGGAACCTTTTCCCCATTAGCAGGATTAACAGCATAACTCCCAGTAAAAACCCCTTCCTTGTCCAACTTAGAAACATCCTTCTCACTAACAGACTTAATCTTTTTCAAAAATTTCTCAACTTCACTTTTCTGCTCCTCAACAACCAACTCCCCCAACCTCTCATGCCCAGCCGCAACAACCATAAATGTAACCCCAAAAACAGTATCAGGACGAGTCGTAAAAATATTCCAATCCTTATCATTAACCTTAAACGAAATCTCCGTCCCCTCACTCCGCCCAATCCAATTCCTCTGCATCGTCTTTGTCCTTTCCGGCCACTCAATCTTATCAAGACCCTTCAGTAACTCATCAGCATACTCCGTCGTCCGAAAAAACCACTGCTTCAACTTCCGAACCTCAACATCTGTCTCCTCATGCCTCCAACACTTTCCCGATTCCACTTGCTCATTCGCAAGAACCGTATTGCACTCCGGACACCAATTAACAGCAGCCTCCTTTTGATAAGCAAGCCCCTTCTCAAGCATCTTCAAAAAAATCCACTGGTCCCATTTGTAATATTCAGATGAAGCAGTATTAACAATTCGCGACCAATCATAAGTAACACCCAAAGCCTTAGTCTGCTTAATAAAATTCTCAATCGCATTATTAGTATATTCCTCAGGATGAGTCCCAGCCTTAATCGCAGCATTCTCAGCAGGAAGACCCAAAGCATCATAACCCATCGGGTGCAAAACCTCAAACCCCTTCATCCTCTTAAACCGAGCCAAAATATCCCCAATCGTGTAATTTAAAGCGTGCCCCATATGAAGCCCAGTCCCAGAAGGATAAGGAAACATCTCTAAAACATAAAACGGCTCCCTACCACTATTCTCACTCACCTCAAAAATCTTATCCTTATCCCATTTATCCTGCCACTTTCTCTCTATCTCAGAAAAATCAATCTCCATACCAACCTCAAAAAATCAAATATTATAAATCTTCCCAATCACCCATCTCCTCTAACCCTACCCAAAAATCTCTCTAACCATCTCAGCATCCATATTCTTACTAATCCCCTTCTCAACCGAAATAACATCCTCAACCAACTTCTTCTTACTCTTCTGCAACTCCAATATTTTCTCCTCGATAGAACCCTCCGCAATCATCTTGTAAACAAAAACAGGTTTATCCTGGCCAATCCTATGAGCTCTATCCATAGCCTGCATCTCAACAGCCGGATTCCACCACGGGTCCAAAATAAAAACATAGTCAGCAGAAGTCAAATTAAGCCCAACTCCACCAGCTTTAATCGAAATCAAAAACGGCCGCGCATCTTTACTATCCTGAAACTCACTAACAATATCCTCGCGGTTTTTACTAGTCCCATCAAGATAACTATATTTAATCCCTTTCCGAGCAAATTCCTCTCGAACAATAGTAAGCATCTTAACAAACGAACTAAAAATCAAAACCTTGTGTCCCTCACTCAAAACCTTCTCAACTTGAGTCATAAGTAAATCAAATTTAGCACTGCTCCCGGTATACTTCTCGTCAACCATTTTAGGATGCAAAGAAACCTGACGAAGTTTAGTCAGACCTTGCAAAATCTTCAACCTAGATTTATTCATTCCCTTATCCTTAATACTCCTATTAATTTCACTACTAAAATGGTCCTTCCAAGTTTGGTATACCAAACTCTCTTCTTCGCCAAATGAACTATTTAAAACCATTTCAGTTTTTTCAGGCAACTCTGATGCAATCGTACTCTTATTACGCCTAAGCAAAAAAGGATCAATCATTTTCTTTAAACTATTTACTACATGCCCATCCTTCCCCTTTTCAATCTTTAAAACAAAATTCTCTTTAAATGAATCATAACTTCCCAAATACCCAGGACTAAGAAACTCAAACAAACTCCAAAGCTCCATTAAATTATTCTGAATAGGAGTCCCACTAATAACCAACTTTCTTTTCCCCCGAAGAGAAGAAACCGTCCTAGCACTTACACTGATAGGATTCTTAATCACATGAGCCTCATCCAAAACAATATAATCAAATTCCATTTTAGTAAAATTCGCCAAATCATTCTTCAATACTCCATATGTAGTAATCACCAAATCATTTTTTCCCAGCATAGATAAAAATTCTTTTTCACCCTTAACCCTTCCAGAACCATGATGAGAGTAAGTCTTAATACCGGGAGTAAACTTCTCAATCTCAGCCTTCCAATTCCCAACAAGAGAAGTGGGAACAACAATTAAAAACTTAGCTTTACCTTTTCTCTCCGTTCGAACCTTCTCTAGCAAAGCCAAAGCCTGAACAGTCTTTCCAAGTCCCATGTCGTCGGCTAGTATACCATTAAATTCATATTCTCTCAAAAAATTCAACCAATCATAACCAGCTTTCTGATAATCCCGAAGATCAGCCTTCAATCCCTTAGGTACCTTAACTTCACTAATCCTTTCAAAATTTCTAAACCTGTCACTAATTTTCTTAGCACCAGTATCAAGCTTACTTTTTTTAGACAAATTAATCAAGCTCTCCAAAACAGGCATGTGATATTTAGACAACTTCACTTTTCCCTTATCCATATTAAAAAATCCACGATATGCTCGAAGGTCATTAACCCAATCCTTAGGAATCACCCCTTTTTTCCCATTCCCAAGATCAACAAATCTCTTGTTCTGAAAAATCCTCTCCAAAACCTTTTCCAACTTCACCTTATCTCTACCAAAAGAAACCTCACCTTTCAAATCAAACCAATCTACGTCACTTTGGACTTCCATCATCATACTCCCCTTAGCCTTATTCACCTTAAAATTAAACAAACCTTCCTCTCCCCTAATATCAATATCAGCCTCATTAATACCAGGAATATCATAAATAACAAAGTCAACCAAATCTCCCTTAACTTTAAACTCATCAAATTTTTCATGCCGAACAATATTATGAGAATTCAAAAACTCAAGCATCCGATCCTCCTCCTCCAAATCCCGAGGCACTTCATAAATAATATCCTTATCTACAATAATCAAATCTTTGGCAGAAGAGAAGTTTCCAATCTCGCGTCCTCCATAATCAAACCGCAAATTAATCCTAACCTTCACTCCGTCCCTCTCAAGATAAATCCTAGCCTTAGGAATAATACTTCTTTCCTCTCTCTTAAAATCTCCCGAAACATCAAACTCAAAACTGTTCAACATCTGCTGATAATACTTATTAAAAAATTTCTTCAACTCCTTCTCATTCAATGTAAGCTCTTTAGGAAATCTAATAATATTTTTAACAGCCTCTATATTTTCAACCTTCTTATGCTCATAAAAACATCGCTCCTTGCTATCAAATAACCAAAGACTGTTCAATCCCAACTCAGTAACCTTCATCCGCAAAAGATTAACCTTCCGCCGACCCGAAACAAAATACGGAGTCAAAACATAATTTCCCTCGTCATTAATCTTACTCTCCCATTTAATATGAAAATTCTTCTTAGAAAACGTCGCGCCCAAAATCAACTCTTGCTCATCAAAATAAATATCTCTCAAAATCGGCATCATCAAATCACTAGTCACATCATAAAAATCAGTCTTCTGCAAACCATCCCGACTACTACCCACATTAAAATTCTCTCTCGTAACCAAAAAATTCAAAACCTGCCGAACTCGCCTACTAACATTAAGCTTGCTATAATCAAAATCATTCCCAGTAAACTTCATAGGCAAACTATTACTCCCATCATTCTTAATCACCCCTCGCTGCAAAAGCAAAGCCTGCCGACTCTTTCCAAACCCCTCAAAATTAAAATAAAGAATATTCTTCTTCCCAATTTTCTTAACTACCGGAAACAACTCCTTAAAATATCCAAGCCCACCCTTATTTTTTCCATCCACCTCACGTTTTCGAAGCAAAGTCTTAGGTTTACTATTAAAATCATTCTTCTCATCCTTAATCATCTTCCAAAGCATTACAGCCCCAGCATGCGAACATCCTCCAGCCTCAACATGATGCTCACAAGTACAATAACTTCTCATTTCATTCTCCACAACCTCAACACTAACATCATACCCCTTCTTTCGATATCTAATCAAAATATTACATTCATTTTTCGTGTCAATACGCTCCCTAGAAATATTCAAGTTTTTAAAAATAGCAATAGCCTCCATCTGACATTTCTCGTTAACAAAGCTACTCCAAACCGGAATCAACTCCTCCCTAAGCCCCAATCCAAGCAAATCTTTCTTAATTTTAACTTTATTCAACTTTACAATTTCCCCAAAACGAAAAATCCATTTAAAAAGTTACGGGTCTAAAGTGATTACAAAGTCTATACCTCAATTCAACCGCTTCCCAAGCTCTCGAACCCTCTCCCGCAAATAAATCGCTCTCTCAAAATCCAACAACTCAGCAGCCTCCTTCATATCCGCCTCCAGCTCAATCACAACATTTTTTATCTCAGCCCGAGGAATGGATTTAACATCTTTAATCTCAACCTTTTTATCTCTTATAGGTTTCACAATCGTTCTAGGTGTTATATTATTTTTCTTATTGTATTCTATCTGAATTTTTCTCCTACGAGAAGTCTCATTCATAGCTGCCTTAATACTCCCCGTAACAACATCAGCATAAAGCACAACTCGAGCCTCCGAATTCCGAGCAGCCCTCCCAATAATCTGAATCAAACTCCGAGCATCCCGCAAAAACCCTTCCTTGTCCGCATCCAACACCCCAACAAAACCAATCTCCGGAATATCAATCCCCTCCCTCAACAAATTAATCCCAACAAGCACATCAAACTTTCCGAGCCTCAACTCCCGCAAAATCTCCGTCCTTTCAAACGTATCAATCTCACTATGCATATACCGGCACTTCACACCATTCTCCCCCAAAAAATCCGTCAACTCCTCCGCCATCTTCTTAGTTAACGTAGTAAGCAAGACCCTCGAACCATCCTTAACAGCCTTATCAATCTCAACTAAAACATCCTTAACTTGCCCAACAGTGCCCTTCTCTTTATTAGGGCTCACCCCTCGAATCTCAACCTCAGGATCAACAAGCCCAGTAGGCCGAATAATCTGCTCCACAACTCCCTCACTCTTCTCCCCCTCATAATCCCCAGGCGTAGCCGAAACAAACACAGCACTGTTCCCCTTCAAATACTTCTCAAATTCAACAAATTTCAGCGGCCGATTATCAAACGCACTCGTCAACCGAAACCCATAATCAATCAAATTCTTCTTCCGCGCCCTGTCCCCATTAAACATTCCACCAACCTGCGGTATACTTCGATGACTCTCATCAATAATCATCAAGAAATCATTCTTCGGAAAATAATCCAACAAACAAAACGCCTGCTCACCCTCTCGCCTTCCATCAAAATGCCGCGAATAGTTCTCAATCCCCTTACAAGTCCCAGTCTCATTCATCATCTCAATATCAAAATTCGTCCTCTGCTTAAGGCGGTGCTTAACCAACTCATCATCAATAGAGCCCAAATCAATCTTCAACTGGTCCCGAATCTCAGCAATCGCTCTATCGTATACCTCCTCCGGCACAACATAATTCCGCGCAGGCCAAACATGAAAGTACTTTTTACTGTCCAGCACCTCCCCCGTATTCTTATCAATCTCCAAAATCCGCTCAACCTCATCCCCAAAAAACTCAACCCTAATAATATTATTACTATATCCAGGGACAATATCAACAACATCTCCCTTAACTCTGAAACGCCCCGACATCAACTCAATATCATTACGCTCAAAAGTCATAGCAACAAGCTTCCCAATAAAATCCCGACGACTAATCTTATCCCCAACGTTCAAATCATGCCCCATCGACTTATACATCTTAGGGTCCGACAAGCCATAAATACAGCTAACACTCGCAACAACAATAACGTCCGACCGAGAAAGCAAACTCGCAGTCGTCGCATGCCTCATCTGTTCAATCCGCGGATTAATCGCAGAGTCCTTCTCGATATACTGGTCCTTTGCCGGAAGATAACTCTCAGGCTGATAATAATCATAATAACTAATAAAATACTCAACCCTATTCTCAGGAAAAAACTCCCGCATCTCTTCATAAAGCTGCGCAGCCAAAGTTTTATTGTGAGCCATAATCAAAGTTGGCCTATTTAACTTAGCAATAACATTCGCCATTGTAAAAGTCTTCCCCGAGCCAGTCACCCCAAGCAAAGTCTGCATATTCTTGCCCTTATCAATTCCACTAATCAAGCCCTTAATTGCAGCGGCCTGGTCTCCCGCAGGTTTAAACTTACTCTTCAGTTTAAACTTATTTTTCTTAATTTCCATATTATATTCTAAATCAACCCAATTATAAATTTTCCTAACTCATTCTCTAATCTTCTTCTTCCGAAGCAACCTCTGGTAAGCAATAGCAAAACGATGCGCCTCATCCCGAATCTCAACCAACAATTTCAAAGCCTTACCCTTCTTATCCAACCGAACACTCTTTCCCACACCAGGAAAAAACACTTCCTCCTCCCTCTTCGCAATTCCAATAACAGCAACTCCAAGCTTCAAACTCTCCAAAACCTCAACCGCAACCCCCAACTGCCCCTTCCCCCCATCGACAACAATCAAATCCGGCATCTTCTCCCTTCTCTTCTTTAACCCACTATACCTCCGAGTCATTACTTCCTTCATCGCAGCATAGTCATCATTTTTATCCCCTCCCCGAATACGAAACTTCCGATAATTACTCTTATCCGCCTTCCCATCCCGAAACTGCACCATACTCGCCACAACATCAGTCCCACCCAAATGACTTACATCAAAACACTCAATCACCTTCGGAACAAAATCAAGATGCAATTTCTCACCCAAATCCTTAACCTTATCAATATTCCCAAAAACCGAAATCTCCACATTCTTCCTAACAAGCTCCAACAACTTCAATTTCTCTCCTTTCTTAGGAACAACAACCTTCCCGCCCTTGCTCTTAACAAACTTCTTCAATCCATCATCCACTGCTTCAGGCAAAACAACTTCTTTAGGACATTCATAATCAGAATAAAACTGAACCAAAAATTCTTCCAAAAAATTCGGAGTCCAACCAAATTCAAAAAACTGCTTATTCTCAAGTATACCTTTTCGAGCATTAAACAAAATCAAGTATACTCTCTTCCTATTATCTCTTTCAATTCGTCTTTTAGTAGAGCCAGTCATTAAAGATCTTTCAGAGGGGAGCCACGTCTCGCCGTCGAAAGGTTTATGAGAAAATTTCCCATTTTCTCCACTGGCTGAATCCGAAGAGGATTCGCCAACTTCAATCCAATTCACAAAATCCTCATCAAACTTCTTCCCTCTCTCCATCTTCTGCCTCTCTCCCAAACTCTTCACAGCCCGAATCTGCTCCCTCACAATCAAAGCCCTCTCAAAATCTTTATCCATAGAAAACCCCTTCATCTTCTTAGTCAAAATCTCAACAATAGCCCTATTCTTCCCCTTCAAAACCATCTCACAACTTTTAACATCCGCCAAATAATCCCCTTTCCCAATCAACTCCTCACAAGGCCCCGAGCAAAGCCCAATCTCAAACCTCATACACCTCTTCTTAGGAAGCCTCTTGCAAGTCCGAATCTTAAAAATATTTCTAAGAACCCTCAAAACATAATCCCTACTCATCCCCGAAACAAACGGCCCATAAAATTTACCTCGTCCCTCACGTTTCCGCGCAACAAGAAGTCTGGGAAACTCTTCATCTGTCCTCTCAATAAACGCATATCGTTTGCTATCCTTCAAATCAATATTATACCGCGGTTTATACTTCTTAATCAAATTATTCTCCAAAATCAAAGCCTCAACCTCCGAGTCCGTCACAACAAAATCAACCGATTCAATCTTCGAAACCAAAATATTAGTCTTAACATCCTCATGCGTCTTCTGAAAATAACTCTTGACCCGCTTCGCTAAAACCTTAGCCTTCCCAACATAAATAACTTGTTCCTCAGAATCCTTAAATAAGTAACATCCAGGATTTTTAGGGATACCATTCAACTTTATCATACAACACAAAAACAACAAACCAATTTAAACCTGTCCCAAATAAAAAATAAATTAAAATATATATTATTACCTTTTCTCTAAAAGATAATAAACAATAGCAGTAATTATACTAAATAATACCGCACAAACAACCCAGATTATCTTCATGCCAATACTCATTCGCTTCTTGTTCGCAAGAACATCGTAGATTACCCAAATAGCACAAATCAATCCAATAATTCCAATTAGTCCATAATTCATCATATCACCTCCAAATTAAAAAAGCTTCCAAATTATTTATATCTTCCCATTTCTCACAAAACCTTTAATAATAAATAACTCTTAATCCTAACATGAAACTAATCTCCTGGAACGTAAACGGAATCCGAGCCTGCATAAAAAAAGGCTTCCTAGACTTCCTAAAATCCGAATCCCCAGACATAATCTGCCTCCAAGAAACAAAAGCCCATCCTTCCCAAGTAGACGCAGACCTAAGCAAATACCCACACCACTTCTGGAACTCCGCAGAAAAAAAAGGCTACTCAAGCGTCGCAATATTTAGCAAAATACAACCAATCTCAGTAACAAACGGAATAGGAGTCCTAGACAACGAAGGAAGAGCAATAACTCTAGAATTCGAAGACTTCTACCTAGTAAACGTCTACACTCCCAACTCAAAAAGAGACCTCTCAAGATTAGACTTAAGATACAACGAATGGGATAAAAAATTCTTAAAACACATAAAAAAACTAGAAGAGTCCAAACCAGTAGTGAGCGCAGGAGACCTAAACGTAGCCCATCAGGAAATAGACATAGCAAGACCCCAGGGAAACAAAACAACCGCCACAAGACCAGGAAACCCAGGCTTCACAGATAAAGAAAGAAAGAGATTCTCAGGCTTCCTAGAAGCCGGCCTAATAGACACATTCAGGGAACTCCACCCCGAAAAAGTCAAATACTCTTGGTGGTCCTACATGATGAACACAAGAGCAAAAAACATCGGC
>Ga0008650_1001078_pt1 | contig 12924 bp, 13 predicted proteins | sample SaaInlV_150m_DNA_2_FD_59172 | JGI IMG/M metagenome (GOLD analysis project Ga0008650, IMG submission 59172) | Marine microbial communities from expanding oxygen minimum zones in the Saanich Inlet - SI037_S2LV_150m_DNA | ecosystem: Environmental > Aquatic > Marine > Intertidal zone ...
AAAACAAACATGGAAGATAGACAAATGCACAAAGCAACTTGTTCAGACTGTAAGCAAGAATGCGAAGTGCCATTCAAACCAACAGAAGGCAAACCAGTTAGATGTCAAGAATGCTTCAAAAAGAATAGACCACAAAGAAGCTTCGGCGGAAATAGCGGCGGTAATCGTAGATTCGACAACAGAAACAGCGGTAATAATCGTGGTTTCAACGATAGGCCGAGAGAAATGCACAAAGCAACTTGCTCAGATTGCGGCAAATCTTGCGAAGTGCCATTCAAGCCAACACAAGGAAAGCCAGTTCGATGCAAAGAATGTTTTAGCTCATCTAGAAACTAGTTAATCTAGTTAATTTTATTTTTTAATTTATTGTTAATTTTCAGGGTACCGAATACCTAATTATTTCAAAAATCCAGAAACCAACCACACAACCAAAAATCCCATAAAACAACCAACAGCACCAACAACAAACAAACTACTAGAACCACTAACCGCTCCAAGCAAACCACCGACAGCTCCACCGACAGCTCCAAGCCAAAATTCTCGCCTCATCATAACAGACAAACAAAAAACTAATTTATAAAACTATTCCTCTATGGAACTAAACCCCACCACAAGGAAGACAAGACCAAGTACCTCTCGAGCAAATACAATCACAACAACCACTACCACATCCACCAGTTTGTTTCGTATCACCATGCACACAGTCAGGAACAGGATCACAATCCTTAGTCCCATCAATAAGTCTCGTATTCTCACAATTACTTGTCTGAATAAGGCCATAATACTTACAAACGGTATTAGCGGCAGGGGTCCAAGTAGTATCAATACAAGGAGATGATGCTTCCTCAACAAAAACAGGAGTCTCACTCACCGAAACAGAACTCGCCGAAACAACTTCCGTCTCAGCTACCTCTTCGTCGTAAACAGTTATTATATGCGTCACCAAAACTTCATCTGTATCTACAATAGAAGTCAAATCAACATTCTTTTCACCTTCCTCACTCCATAAAACAAATACCGGATCTTTATCCTCAAACTCAAATTCATATAAACTCTCCGCAAAATTTATTTTAGTCACAGATTTAAAATAATTAGTTTTTTCAACAAATAGTTTTTCAGTATAATATGCAGGTTTTCTTGCAAACGATTTTTCTTCACCTTCCAAGAGCGCCGTATTCAAAAAACTCTGAGACCAACCAACTGTTGGGATAAGCGAACTCCAAAAAGATTTTTCAGCTCCCCAATTAAAGAAAATAGTTTGCATCTTAACCACCTCTTCGGCATGCATTTCATATTCTTCCGGCGTATCAAAGGGATCATCCTTTTGCATTGGGCCACCAATTTCAAGACTCCAAATAGGTTTACCAGACGGCAAAATAGATTCTACGGCATCGAGTTCACTTTCAATTTCTGAGGAATTCCCATAGTAATGCACGTCAATAACATCATAATAATCACTATAATCATCTAACATTTCTTTTACATATTTACTTTTTGGACTACTAGCGTTACCAACAATCGCACCCAAAACGACAGTCATCTCAGGATCAGCAGCCTTAATCGTTTCATATGATACCTGTATATATTTCCCAAAATCTTCCGTTACATTATCCCAGTTATCATCACGCCACTCCACAAGTCGTGATATATGTTTAATAGAAGAAGGTGGACTACCAAACCACTGCCAGAATGGCTCATTGCCTAATTGAATATATTTTACTTTATATTCCAACCCCTCATAATCATCTATTCCATCATTATCAATACCTTCAATGAGATCTGCAAGGTCCTCCTTATATGCTGTAATGTTACTCGGAATTCCACCGATACCCCATCTCCCAGAAATATTTGAAAAGTCAATATTATTCAAAACCTTATTTCCCCATTTTTCGTTATTGCTAGTTGGGGTCACAGTTAGAACAAGTTCTATACCATCATCTTGATATATTTTAAGCCATTTTGTTACGAAGGACTCACCGCTAAAATGATACATTCCTCTAATCAAGGCAATATCAAGGTTTCTAGTATCTTCTGTTCTGTCCCAAATTGCATGCAAACCAAATCGATCAATACCTCTCTCACAATCCTCCGGACAATCCTCATCAACCCCACAAATCCCATCCCCACAAACTACCCCTCCCCTCTTACTAACACTCAACAAATTCTCACTCTTAATTTCATCACCATCAACCACAGCACCAAAATAATATTCAGGGTCTCCACCAAGAAGCCCATCCCTCTGCCATTCCGCAACCCAGCTAGTAGAAGCTCTACCGCCATCAAACACCACAGAAACAGGATCATTCTGGATATAATCATCACCAAGTAAATCATCTTCCCAAACACTAAAATCAACACTCAACCCGTCACACTTTTCACTTCCCTCAACAACCAAAGACACAACTTCACCCTCAACAGCTTCTGTTTCTGACCAACTTGCAGATATAAGATTACAAGATGTTGGCTCTGCACTTGTCTCTTCAACAAAGATAGGCGAATCACCTACCGGCACAGAACTCGCCGAAACAACTTCCGTCTCAGGCATCTCCTCGCCATCAACAGTCACAAGATGCGTCACAAGAACATTAGATGTCTCAAGATAAGAAGACAAATCCACACCTTTATCTCCATCCTCACTCCATAAAACATAAACAGGATCCTTATCCTCAAACAAAAATTTGTAAACAAATTCATCAATTGTCTCAACCTCTACAAATCCATCAAGCTTCTCCACCATTAATTTATATGTATAAAAAATCGGCTTTTTTCGCACTACAGGCGGATCTACAAACTCATCAGCGCCCAATATCCCCACAAACCTCCACACAGGAAGATCATATTCCTTCTGATCAGTGGTCCACGAAATATAAATCTGATCCATTCCACTGGCAAAAGCATATACAGCCTTTTTAGTATAATATCTCGACTGTTCTGCTTCAACAAGATTCCTTGCAGCTAAGTAATTGGGATTTGAACTATCATGAAGAATTCTGTAATATGTTTCATAATCTGAGTAATATGTCGAAGGTAAATCCAAAATACCCATATAATCCGGACCAGACATTGCATCCTCAATTATTATTGACTTATCAGTATATTTTCTTATATAATCCACTGTTCCATTGGCCTCATTCCAGTGCCTATTAGCATGTATACTTACAGCATCATATTTTCCATATTGTATAAAATATTCAAAAGCTTCCAGGGTCCAATTTGCCCATTCGTACAAATCAACATCTCTATCCTTTAATTCAAGTAATCTGTCATCAAATTCTTCTTCGCTCGGGTTATCAATAAACAGCCCACCAAAGGTCCAACCCGAACCCATTATTATTACATCAGGGTTAGCCCTTTTCGCTGCATTATATGCCAAATTATGCATTTCAACAAACTGCTCTTTTGTTCCCTCAAACTTTTCTATAGAGGGTTCTGTATCAATTTGATAATAAGTTATATTTCCATTATATCTTTTAACAATATATTTAACCCATTCCTCGAATAACCCTACATCCTTAGGAAACTGAGTAACATCCGCACCACCCTTTCGCTCATCTGCACAGGAAAGCAAATTCACCTGCAAAGTTCTATTATACTCCCAATATTTCTTTTGCATCTCATCTAAATAATTTAAATCTTCCCAAGTTTTTGATACATTTTCAAAAAAACAAGTTGCAAAAGTTCCTATAATACCATCATCTATTTCCGAAAATATTTGTGGAAAGTCTATATCAGGATTCAAGAACGCACCATCAATTCCAAAACGCTTTGGAGAAGATCCACAATCTTTCAAACAACTTCCAGAGGTCTCATTTCCATTACAAATCCCGTCCCCACAAAAAATTGGTTCTTTGGGACAATCAATCGGACAATTGAATACGGTTTCTTCGGCACCACAAACCTCATCTCCACAAAACCCTATATTAATCTCGCAATCTTCAGGGCATCCAGCAGACACAGAAGAGCTCTCTTCCCCAGCATCACAAACCCCATCTCCGCAATAACTAGGTTCTCTTGGACAATCTTCACTGCAATTTATGAAATGTTCATTAGCATCACAAACGCCATCACCACAAAACCCTATATTAATCTCACAATCCTCAGGGCAACCACCAGCTCCCGAAGAAGAATCATCCTCTCCAACATCACAAATACCATCTCCACAATAACTTGGCTCCTCTGGACAATCTTGAGAGCAATTTATTGGACTCTCTCCAGCATCACAAACATCATCTCCGCAGAATCCTACAGTGTTACTATAACCTGACGAGCCTGAAGAAATAGAAAACTCACTAAAACTCGCAACATCAGAATCCAAATCAATATCCTCCAAACTCAACACACAATCCGCCGCACAACTCTCCAAACTCTCCCCATCAGAACAAACATCGTCCCCACAAACTTCATCATCCCCTATATAATACATAGCAACAAATATAGCAACAGCAACAAGCACAATAATACCAAGAACAAATAACAAACTCCCAAAACCTTTTTTCAACATAACAACTAAATAAAAAAGAAGTTTTTATACTTTATCACTTTCCAAAAATCAAACACTAACACCTAGTTCCTTCAACCGCTTAACATGCGCCCCAGCAATCGCCTCAACATTCTGCAACATCTTAACCAACTCATTCCTCTCCGCAACCAAAACATTCAAAGCACCCTTATGAAAACCAACCTCACCCTCGGCACTCATCTCAGGCCCCTTCTCTTCCTCAACCTTCTTAGGTTCTTCTTTCGCCGAATTAATCGCACCTTCCAAATCGTCAACATCCATAACAAATCGAAACAACTTCCCTATAAAAACTTAACCATCAACAATAGAAGACTCAACTTCCTCATTAAAATAATCGTATCGAAACCTCTCAAATAAACAACTATCTTGAATCTTCCCAGCTCGTTCAAGACCCATAACACCATCACCATCAACCTTCCTCAAATACTTCCCATACCAAACAGTATTAGTTTTAAAGTCAACACCAACCCTCCGAATAACAACATCATCTGAAAAACCCTTCCCTGCAATATTAGAAACATCACTCTTAATAGAAATTTCACCCCCTCCATAGCCTACCTCATTAGAAAAACACCTAACAAGACTCCCAAACTTACCAACACCCATCTCCCATCCAATCAACAACTCTTTATAAAAATTATGCCACTTCATATCACCAACAAATCTTAACTCACCAGAGTTACCTACTGGATGAAAACCCGGTTTTTTAAATTCACCAAATTTTAAAAACCCAAAACTCCAACAAATAACATGGAAAGAACACTAATCAAAGACGCTTTCGTAAAAGAAGACTCAGTACTCCTAAAAGGATGGGTCCACGAAACTAGAGACCTGAAAAAAGTAAGATTCCTAATCCTAAAAGACATCACCGGAAGAATGCAAGTCACAGGAATAGACGGGAAAACCGATGCCAAAGTCTTCGACCTATTAGACAACTTGAACAGAGAATCCGTAGTCCAAGTTACGGGAACCTTAAAAGAATGCAAGCAAGCTCCAAACGGAAAAGAATTAATCCCAGATTCAATCGAAATAATAGCCGAAGCAAAAAACCCTCTCCCAATAGACGCATCAGATTACTCAAAAACAGAACTCCCACTAAGATTAGACAACAGATTCCTAGACTTACATTCAGCAAGAACTCAAGCCATCTTCAAAATCCAATCAACAATAGGACACGAATTCCTAAACTACTTCATAAAAAAAGGCTTCACATATTGCCACACTCCCTCAATGATTGGAGCATCAAGCGAAGGCGGAACAGAACTCTTCAAGGCAAAATACTTCGACAAAGAAGTCTTCCTCGCACAATCCCCTCAACTCTACAAACAAATGATAGCATGCTCAATGGAAAACATGGTAACAATAACCCCAGTCTGGAGAGCCGAAAAACACAACACCGTGCGACACCTAAACGAATGCCGACAAATGGATATCGAAATGGCCTTCGCAGATTCCAAAACAGTCCTAGAAGAAATGGGTAAGGCAGTCCAATACATAGTAAAACAAGTAATCGAAAAGAACGCAGAGGAGCTAGAAGTCCTAAAATTAAAACTAGAAGTCCCAAAAACAAAATACTTAACATTCGCAGAGACCAAGGAGCTAGTCGAAAAAGAAGGCATCAAAATCCCGAAAGATGATCTAACGGGAGAAGCCGAAAAGAAACTTGAAGAGTTATTCCCAAACACAGTCACCTTCGTCTACGATTGGCCCATGAAAGGAAAGCCATTTTACATAATGCCAAAAGACGAAGACGCTGCTGCAGAGTTATCAGAAGGCTTCGACGCAATCTACAAAGGAATGGAAATATCCTCAGGAGGACAAAGAATCCATATCCCAGAACTATTAGAGAAAATGTTAAAGACTAAAGATATGAACCCAAAAGACTTCAAATCCTACATCGACTCATTTAGATACGGCGCACCACCACACGCAGGTTGGTCAATCGGAATAGAAAGATTCACACAAGTTTTGCTCGAAATATCAAACGTAAGAGAAGTCTGCATGTTCCCACGAGACCGAGACAGGATAACCCCATAAAATCTAATCAACAACGAGTTTAATTTTTTCAAAAATTTCCTTCATTTCTTTTTCACTAGGCTTCACCCTCATAGGCTCATGCAAAACTTCCGGCAAGCCATCTCCCTCAATCCTAGGCAACAGATGAACATGAGCATGAGCAACCTCCGCTCCAACGATAAACTCCTGGACGCACTCTGTATTCAATGCCCTCCTAAGAAAACCAACAACTTTCTTCACAGCAAGCATATATCGGACATACTCATCATCATCCGAATCCCAAACCCATCGCGCATGCAACCTAGGAACAACAATAACATGTCCCCTAACATAGGGATTAATATCTAAAATAGCAAAAAAATTCTCATCCTCCCAGATCTTATCACAAGGAATCTCCCCCTTCGCAATCCTACAAAATATACAATCTTCAACCATAAAATACTAAACAACCAAAACATTATAAACATTTCCGAATATACATAAACATGAAACAAAACTCCCTCTGGCGCAAAGTCACCCAAGAAGAAAAAAGTCAAATCAAAAAAGACTCTAAAAAAGTTCTAATCGAATTCGCTTCAAAACTCTCAAAAATCAAAGCCAAAGAATCCCATATAGAAAATAATTCTGGCACAAGAGAAGAAGGCGACGGGTGGAAAACAGACAAGGAATTCAAAAGCACAACACTAGCAAACGCCCCCTTCGTAGAAGACAACTTTTTAGTCGCAGAAAAAGGAGCTTGGAAAAAATGAAAACAATCGAAGCCCACGGAATGGTTATAATTTACGAAAACAAACTACTAGTAACAAAAGACGAAAAAGACGACTTCTATAAAATACCAGGAGGACGTCCAAAAGAAAACGAAGCTGGAGCTAAAACAGCAACAAGAAGATTAACTGAAGAAACTGGACTAATAGGAATAATAGGAAAAAAATTATCCACAAAAATACTAATAAAAAACTTAGTAAGAGATGAAAAAACAAGAATAGAATTACACCATTACGAAGGAAAATTAGAAACACCTCCACAAAACTTCGACAATTACACACATGGCAAACACCAGGTCAAATGGCTACCAATAAACAATATTCAAAATTATGAAGTCGCCCCAAACATAACATACCTAATAGAAAAAGGAGATATAGCATGACACTAAAAACAAAACTAAAACAAATCCAATCAGGCAAACTCTCAGCCGTAGAAAATGTTCTAGCTTTCTCCAAACAAATAGCAACCCCGAAATCCAAAGACCTAAACATATTCCTAGAATTAAACGAAGACGCAATAGAACAAGCAAAAGCAATTGATAAAAAAATCAAAGCAGGAACTCAAGGAAAACTAGCCGGCCTCTGCTTCGCAATCAAAGCCAATATCTCCGCAAAACACATGATAGTATCCTGCGCCTCAAAAACGCTAGAAAATTATACCGGACCTTTCAACGCAAGCGTCGTCAACAAACTCATCAATGAAGACGCAATACTTTTAGGAATGCTAAACATGGACGAATTCGCATGCGGAGGATCCGGAGAAACATCAGCCTTCGGACCAACAAAAAACCCAACCAATCCTGAACTAATTCCAGGCGGCTCATCCTCGGGCCCAGCGGCAGCAATCGCCGCAGACCTAGCAGACTTCACACTAGGCTCAGATACAGGAGGCTCAATAAGAAATCCAGCTTCCCATTGCGGAATCGTAGGGCTAAAACCAACATACGGAGCAGTCTCACGATACGGACTAATAGATATGGCAATGTCACTAGACTGCATCGGCCCACTAGCTAGAACCCCAGAAGATTGTAAGCTGATATTCGACATAATCAAAGGACAAGACAATTTCGATCAAACAACCAGAACTCCCAACTCCCAACTCCCAACTACAAACCACAAGGGCGTCATCGGTCTAGTAAACATAAAAGAATTCGCAGATAAAAGAATCGCCAATCTAATCGAAGAACAAACTAAAAAAACCGCCAAACAACACAACTGGAAAATCAAAAAAATTGATCTACCTCTAGACATCGCAATACAAACATACTACATCATAGTCTACACCGAAGTCTTCTCTTGTACCAGAAAATTTGACGGAAGAAGATTCGGTAAAAAAATCGAAGATACGGCAGGCCCAGAAGTCATGCGAAGAATAATCGGAGGCTCCGAAATAACAAAAGCCGAACACGAAGGAAAATATTACAGGGAAGCTCTAAAAGCCAGAAACCATATCAAACAAGAATTCGAAAAAATCTTCGAAGAGGTCGACGCAATTATTCTTCCAACCTCACCAGCATTCCCACATAAGATAGGAGAGAAAATCTCAACCGAAGAAATGTACAACTATGACACGCCAACCGTACTAGCAAATATAGTCGGTCTACCAGCAATATCAATCCCTGCAGGAAAAATAGACGACAAACATATTGGACTCCAAGTTATGGCACCACATTTTCAAGAAGAACTACTTTTCAAATTAGCCAAAAATTTCTAAAAAAACTACAATCTAACAGATCCCTCAAGTAAATCCGCTTTCTTTCTCAAAACGTCTATTCCCTGGTGTATAGAATAAAAAGATTTCCTAAGCCAAGAACGATCATAAACCAATTCCGGAATCTTCTCACTGATATTATTACCTAAATAAAATTCCTCAGCAGCTAAATTCTTTTCTCCTAAAATAGCAAAACGTTCATTCAACATATTCAAACAAGGCCAAATAACCTCCACATCTTTTACACCTCTAACACCTTTCAAAATATCCCACGTCTCATCAAGACTTCTCATTAATCCCTCGTTCATATCAATATACTTACACCCACACTCAACATCATCCAATAAATCATTAACAGAACTTCCACTTCCCCCAGATTTGTCCCGGACATAAGCGTTCTTCATAGCTCCCATACAAAATAATACAGAACCACCTTTATAAGTTTTACTACACTAGAGTTACTACACTAAATCAACCACAACCCTTATCAATCAAAAACTCCCCTAACTAAAATGCCAGAAATAAACAAGCAACAAGCAGAAGAATTCCTAAGTAACATTTCAAAAGAAGACAATGTCGCAATCATCCATCACGATGACGGAGACGGAGTATGCTCAGGAATAATTCTAAACGAACACTGCATAAAACAAGGCGCAACCACAAAAACATTCACTTATCACCTCTCAAAAACAAAACTTTCAGAACTAGATTTAAGTGCTTTCAATAAAATAATAATAACCGATGTCTCAGTAAAGGCAATCCAGGAAGATATTAAATCCATAAAAAATACACAAATCTTCGTAACCGACCATCATCCAAAATACGACCTTCCAAATGATGTCTTATATTTTCCAACAACCGCAGAAGGCTATATCCCATCATCCAGAACAGCATACGAATTAACAGGAATAAAAAAATGGCTAGCCCTAATCGGAGTAATAGCAGACTCTGGAAATCTATACAAAGAAAATGACAACTTCATAAAAGAAACACTAGAAGAATTAAACCTAACCCTAGAAGAATTTCAAAAAAAATATTCTCACATATTCTCAGACACCATAGTATATTTCGCCGACACACCGGAAAAAATATTCCCGATATTAGCAGAAATAAACTCTCTCCATGATATCGAAAAATTACAAAAATACGCAAAAGTTATAGAAGAAGAAATCCAAAAACACGTTAAAGGATACAAAGCAAATAAGGAAAAAATAGGAAATATAAATCTATATCAATTCGAACCAAAATTCCAAGTAAAAGGAATAGTCGCTGCCATCTTAAGTAGGGGAAATCAAGAAGAAACTTTCATATTCTTTTCCCAAAAGGATTCAGATCCAAATCTTTTAGGAATATCAGCAAGAGATCAAAGTCCAAATGCAAACCTTCCAAAACTCTTAGAGGCAGCAACAAAAGACTTAGAAAACTCCAACTGCGGAGGACACCCAAGAGCTTCAGGTGGACAAATCCAAACCAAAGATTTAGAAAAATTCAAAAATAACCTAAAAGACTACATCCAAAAACAACCTTAGAATCACATATATGTTTTTATATCCTATCTACTTCAACCATACATGACAAACCCACAATATCTCGTAAGACCTCATGATTCCCACATCTTCGAATTAGACGAATCTAACCAATGCTACAGATCCTTTTCAGCACCTGTCGAGTATCCAGATGGCACTCGCCCTAACGCACAATCACATTTTACATTAGATAACCTAACTTCCAATTATGACTTCTTCCAAATTAAAAAAAGTGAACTAAAAAAATACGAAGAAAAGCATAATTTTCATCTTGGATATGTCTTATGGTCGACTCGTCCAGATGGACACGGTGGCATCAAGGGCGGAACAATGAAAGAATATCTAGAAAAAATCAAGTAAAATCTGAAAACTACTTCGTTAAATAACTCATCTAGCCTCATATATATTTTTAAACAAAACATCCCCTCTATTTTAATGAAACTTGAAAGGAGGTTTAAAGAAAAAAGAAAATGCCATTAGATTTTGCAAAAGAAGCAATACAAACTGCAGAAGCAAACTCAATCAACTTCGATGAATTAAGAGCTGGAAAAGCCAGCATCAAAGTTTTCGGATGCGGAGGATGCGGATGTAACATGGCGACCTGGTTATTCAATAAAGGTATCAACGGAGCAACAATTTACGGTCTAAACACCGATGCTCTACATTTATCCATAACTAAGGCCGACGAGAAACTCCTAATAGGAAAGGAACTAACTCGTGGACTTGGATGCGGAGGATACCCTAAGAAAGGTAGAGAGGCAGCTAAAGAATCTCTTACCGACCTGAAAAAAGCTGTAGCGAATTCGGATATGGTTTTTGTTCTGGCTGGTATGGGAGGCGGTTCCGGAACAGGAGCCATCCCAGTTGTAGCTCAACTAGCTAAAGAAGCAGGCGCAGTAGTTATCGCAGTTGTAACAATGCCTTTCGAGGCAGAAAAAGCAAGAATCGACAAAGCAGAGTTCGGATTACAAGAACTTCGGGAAACAGTTGACACAGTAATTGTGTTAGACAACAACCGACTAGTAGACATCGCAGGATCCCTACCTATGGAGCAAGCCTTCGCAGTAGCAAACGAGCTGGTCTCAACAATGATTAAAGGAATCGTAGAGTGTATTACAATACCTTCCCTAATCAACCTAGATTATGCAGACGTATCTTCTATTATGAAGAATGGAGACGTAGCAGTAATCGGTATTGGTGAAGACAACTCAAATGCAAGAGTAGATGCGGCAGTGCAACAAGCGCTAACACATCCACTTCTCGACGTAGATTACAGAGGCGCAACAGGCGCGCTAATCCACATCACATGCGGACCCGACATGAAACTAGAAGAATTCGACAATATTGGTAGACTCGTCACCGAGAACCTGAGCCCAGAAGCTCAAGTAATCATCGGAGCACGAATCAACAAGGAATTCCAAGGAAGAGTAAGAGTCATTACAATTATGACAGGCGTAAGGTCACCTTACATCCTAGGAAAAAGTTCAAACCGATTCGACCAAGAGAATACATTGAGTGTCAACGATCTCGGACTTGATGATTTAAGCTAAACAAAAACAAATTTTTATTTTATTTTATATTTCCTCGCCGAAAGGCGAGGACAACAATTCTTTTATAATTCAGAAACTTAATATCATTATAGACAAATAAATATTATCCCAACAATTGTCAATAGGAATAAAGATTAAACCGAATCTCGTGTAACTTCAGTCTTAGGCCTCATCTTCCTCTCGCCATACTTCCCAAAAAACAAAACATTCTCCAACTTAGCATTCCTCTTCGCCTTACCACTAACCTTAGTCTTCCCACCAATCGGAAAAATCCCCTGAACACTAGCACCCTCTGGAATATCCAAAATCCTTTTCACCTCTTCATCAACATAATACCAAACCCAACTAGTCACCAGACCCTCATTCTCTAAACCCAACAAAAAATTCTGAATCGCAGCCCCAGCCTGAAGCTCACAATATTTAGTAGCACGATCACCATAACTTCGAATCAAACTCGACGGATCACTAACAGCCACAACCACACACTTCGAACCACTAATAAAATCTTGCTGACAACTTTTCGAAATCTTATCAATCGCACTTTCATCCGTCACTAAAATAAACCGAACCGCAAAATGATTCCCAGCACTACTACTAAACCGAGCTGCATCAACCGCCCGAACAACCTTCCGCCAATTCGGCTTCTTTAAATCAAACCGCTTAACATCACACCGCTTCTCAATTGCATCTCTAAATTTCATAACCTAATCAAACAAAACAACTTTATAAAATTATTTACTATAGTTAATTTTAAATAACCAAATTAAGATAGTTAATCATGTCTCGGTAGCTCAGCAGGTAGAGCGCACGGCTGTTAACCGTGATGTCGGAGGTTCGA
>Ga0008650_1001192_pt1 | contig 12088 bp, 9 predicted proteins | sample SaaInlV_150m_DNA_2_FD_59172 | JGI IMG/M metagenome (GOLD analysis project Ga0008650, IMG submission 59172) | Marine microbial communities from expanding oxygen minimum zones in the Saanich Inlet - SI037_S2LV_150m_DNA | ecosystem: Environmental > Aquatic > Marine > Intertidal zone ...
GAAAACAATTCGCCCTAAATTAATAGGCTTTTAATCAATCAAAACCACAAAGAAAAATGATCTATAATAGTATCCTAGAAACAATTGGAAAAACCCCTATCGTAAAACTGAATCGTATCGGTTCACAGCTGTCCTGCCAGTTATTTGCAAAATGTGAATTTCTAAATGCCGGTGGTTCAGTAAAAGACCGCATTGGTGTACACATGGTGGAAGAAGCAGAAAAGGAGGGACGGATTAAACCCGGTGACACCCTTATCGAACCAACTTCTGGCAATACCGGAATCGGCCTTGCTCTTGCTGCTGCGGTCAGGGGTTACAAGATGATTATTACCATGCCTGAGAAAATGAGTCGGGAGAAACAGGTTGTTCTTGAAGCCCTTGGCGCCAAGATAGTCAGAACTCCAACCGAAGCTGCATGGGATGCGCCCGAGAGTCACATTGGCATAGCAAAAAAGCTGCAAAGTGAAATCCCTAATTCACATATTCTTGATCAATATTCTAATCCCGCCAATCCAGGTGCACATTATAAATTTACTGCCGCAGAAATTTTGGAAGATATGGGCTCACAACTGGAAATGATTGTAATGAGTGTAGGAACTGGCGGTACCATTACAGGTGTTGCAAAAAAATTGAAAGAAGTGAATCCAAACATATTTGTTGTTGGTGTTGATCCATATGGTTCGATCCTCGGTGGAGGTGATGAAGTTTACCCCTATCATGTTGAGGGAATTGGTTATGATTTTTTTCCAGACGTACTGGATAATACACTGGTCGATGAATATGTTAAGGTCAATGACAAGGACTCATTTCTCATGTCCAGACGATTAATCAAAGAAGAAGGCCTTTTAGTTGGTGGGTCATCAGGGTCAACTGTCTGGGCCGCCTTAAAAGTTGCCAATCGTCTTGAACCTGGACAGAAATGCCTAGTTCTTTTAGCCGATTCGGTGAGAAATTATTTGACAAAATTCATCGAAGACAAATGGATGAAAAAACTGAGTTTTATGGATTGATCAGATTGTAGAATAGGAATCACCATATGCGCCGGGAAATAATTGTTGATAACGAAATTCAGGTAATCCTGGATAAAATCCGATACCATTATCGACGACGCGCCAAAATTGCTCTATACAAACTTCTCCAAAATACCCACCCTGCGGTATTATCAGATGCATTTCGACATCTTTCTGAAATTGAACGTAGCGATATATTCCAGTATATTCAGAGAATGAGCATTCTTAAGGATTTCCTCCCTGAACTGGATGACATGATTATTGAAGAATTATTCGAGGATAAAAAACCAGATGATGTTGCTCAAATCATTCACAATCTCCCTGCCGAGGACATGGTTGATATACTCGCCCTTCTTCCCCAACGATTATCTGAACAGATACAGGAAAATCTCGACAAAGAGGAACTTGAGGAAGTTCAGGAATTATTTCAGTATCCTGAGGAATCTGCCGGTCGTATTATGTCCACCCAGTTTGTCACCTTTGAAGAAACATTTTCTGTGCGGAAAGCAATCGACCGATTTCAGGATATGGATGAGGATACAGAAGCACCATTTTATATTTATGTGGTTGATCAATCTGGCAGAATGGTTGGTGTTTTATCATTACGTCATTTACTTCTCTATCCGCGAAGCACCATTTTGCAGGATATCATGGAGAAGAATTTCATTGCGGTTTCACCAGAGACGGATCAGGAAGAAGTAGCAGATATTGTTTCACAATACAACTATTTAGCAATTCCGGTTCTCGAAAAGGATAATGAGCTTGTCGGCGTCATTACTGTGGATGATGTTATAGATATTATTCGCGAAGAAGCAACTGAAGATATTTTAAAAATGGCCGGCGCCGGGGATGACAGAGAGATACTTCATAAATCCACCCTGGAAAGTGCCCGAATACGTTTTCCGTGGTTAATGGCAAGTTGGCTAGGAGGTGTTCTCGCCCTCACAATTATTGGTGTATTTGAATCCCTGCTTGAAAAAACCATCGTCCTTGCAGCATTCATTCCTATAATCATGGGCATGGGCGGAAATGTCGGTACCCAAACCAGCACCATTGTTGTAAGGGGAATCGCTACGGACAGGATCAACCTAAATTATGTTTCATCAGTCATATTCAAGGAAATCAGGGTTGGCATGTTACTCGGGGCAATTTACGGGTTCTTACTTGGCATACTTGCATATTACAGGTATCTTGATTTTCAGGACCCTGCCATGCTCGGTGTCGTCGTCGGTACAGCTGTTTTCTCTGCAATGGCTATAGCAAGTACAATTGGAGTCATCCTGCCAATATTCCTTAATAAGCTGAAAATTGACCCCGCCATCGCCACCGGACCCATAGTTACCACATCTGTTGATATCTTTGGTGTGATCATTTATTTTTATATTGCCAGCATCCTTATAAAAATCTAGCATTTTTGCAATAATGAAACCCCTCAGCTTCCAGTCCATCAGTTTTAATTGATACACTAATTCAAAGTCCATGACCACCCTGTCAATCTGTTTTTTTATTATCGCTTCGATATATTTTGTTGGACTGCTTGCATTTATCATTGGAAATACCAGGAAAGAGGCACATCTTTCAGTTATTAATGATCCCTTTTCAGTCTCAGTCATTGTCGCTATCAGGGATGGCGCTGGCCCCCTTCCTGTCTTACTGAGAACGATGAGCACTCAAACATATAAAGGGAAATTAGAATTTATCATCGTAGATGACGAATCTTCAGATGATACTGCTGGTATTATTCAATCATGGGCCAAGAAAGACTCTCGTTTTCTCTATGTGTCTTCACTTGAGGCTGACGATCAAAACCTCAGATTAAAAAAACGTACTTTGACTGCGGGGATTGAAAAAGCCAGCGGAGACATCCTATTATTTACTGATGCGGATTGTCACATGGGACCATGCTGGATACAATCCATGGCTGGCTGTTTCTCACAAAATGTAGATTATGTCATTGGTTATGCTGAGACTCATCCTTCCTTCAGCGTGGTGAGTCGCTTTCAAAATCTCGACTTGATGATGCTTATGGCTGGCACTAGAGGGATTACACGTCTGGGTTCAGCCTGGGCTTCTACTGGCCAGAATCAGGCTTATCGTAAATCGCTCTTCTTTCAGACCGGCGGCTTCTCAAAAATTTCTGATTTTCTTCAGGGTGATGATTCTCTTTTCCTACAAATAACACGAAAATTTGCTAACTCAAAAGTTATCTTCAATTCAGACCCACATAGTTTTATCACTGGGAGAACCGAAGAGAAATGGGGGAACCTTCTGCGCCAGAGAATTCGATGGGCTGGTGACAGCCTGATAATTTGGCGGTTTAATAAAATATTCTTTCTTTACATTTTGTCAGTTTTTATTACGAATGCCCTGCTGTTAATTTCATTTACTGGAATGTTTCCATTTATCGAAGTATTATCAATAATTCTCATCAAATTTTGTTTAGAATTCACTCTCTTCAATATTTTTACTGGCCAGATCAAGGTGAAAAGAAAATGGACCAATTTCGTTTACTGGTTTGTGCTTCAGATTCCATATATTGTCCTTATGGGAGTTATGAGTTTTATAGCCAGTAAATTTTCGTGGCGTGGAAGGCAGCTAAGTTGACTATTATTATTTTTACAATTGTCACCTTCTTTTATCTTGCCTTATTACTGTGGTTTAAAAGGGGTATTCAGGATTATTTAAATACAAATAAACAACCTGTTGAAGATCGACCTTTTGTTTCAGTGATTGTCGCAGCTCGAAACGAAGAACAGAACATCGAACCCCTTCTTCACTCACTCTTTCAACAGACTTATCCACATCATTTATACGAAGTGATCATCGCCAATGATCGCTCAACTGATGATACTCTAAACATCCTTAAGTCCGCCGCCAAGGAATATGACCATCTTGAAATTGTTCATATAGATGAAACGCCGAACGGCTGGGCCCCAAAGAAATGGGCTCTCCAATCTGCAATTGAAGCCTCACAGGGAACCATTTTGTTATTCACCGATGCTGATTGCGCCCCAGCATCCACATGGATCGATTCTTTAACGGAAAAATTTTACGACGAAAGTATTGGACTCGTTTCAGGGTTTGCACCTCTCACCGGAAAACATGCCTTATTGAATGAGTTGTATCTCCTTGATAGCATATCTCAAGATGCTTTTTCTGCCGGTGGATTCAGCCGCCATATCTCACTTTCATGTACTGGCAGAAATATGGGGATTCGAAAATCAGTATTTGACGAGGTAGATGGATATGGTGGGATCAACCGCTTTATCTCTGGTGATGATGATCTCATGCTACAGAAGATCGCCTCCTTGACTGAAAAGAAAATTCTATTTAATTTCGATGCTGGTGGGATCGTATACTCAAATGGTCCTGAGACCCTCAAGCAATTTGTCTTTCAAAAACTTAGATTTGCATCAAAGGGTTTATCTTATTATGGACTGCAAACCACTGGCAGTTTAAAACTTATCTTACCATTGTTGTATATTGCAAGTATTAGTTCTGTTCTAGCGCTTCCTTTATATGTTTTAACAGGTTCACCGGTGTGGATTATTCCCTGGTTGATTAAATTCACCGCAGAATTAATTTACACACGATATATTTACAAATTGATCAACATGCAATGGAAGCTTTTCTGGTTTATGATTATGTCGCTGGTTCATCCATTATATGTTGTCATCTTTGGCACCTTAGGGCCATTTATAAATATCCAATGGAAAAATGATGACAATTAGGTTTATTATTATATTGTTCTTTTCGCTGACTGTTTCTTTAACATTAGGACAAAATCGATACAACGTTAATATGTGGGGCATGACCGTTGCCACTGTGGAAATCACTGGGATTGACAGTGTTTATGATAGTGTTCCAGCTCGATATATTCACTTTGCAACTCAAACGACCTCTCTTGCCAATACCATTTATCCTGTAAACAGTCAATATGTCTGCTGGACCAATCTAGACAATAATCGAATTTTATCTTTTTGGAAAGAATCGCAGCAACCAAATATTATCAATGAAATTACGACTGAATCGATCCATGGGGATGTGATGTATACGGATACCCAAATAATCATCCCCAATGATGCATTTAATATTTTTTCTTTCCTCGATTACTTACAAACGCATCAGGTCTCTAACACATTTCAGTTTAGGCTGGAGCGCGAGGGCCTGCAATATGATGCGCTTGTAAACCGTCTTTCTCAAAATGATGACATCGTTACGTATAATTTAGAAATCAAATTAACAAGCTCTCAGAAATTTTCATCAGTAGTAGAGAGAACAGATATATTTACCTGGGCGGTATTTAAGCCCGGAGTATCGAGAACCATTACCGTGGATTATTCAAACAACCAAATTATCAAATGCGAATTCCAATCTGGTATTTTTAAATTACAGGCGGATTTCATCCCATGAAAACATTTATTAAGTTTATAAAAGACAATCCAAAAACTATTCTGACACTGATATCAATTGCCATCGGTGTCGTATTGATGCTGCGTTTTGGTGTTGACAAAAAAGCCGTTGCTATTGTCACTCTTATTGTTGGATTTATGACTAATGCATTTGCCGGTGTTGTCGCCCTCATAACTATGGTTCCCATCATTGGTCCTCTCATTATCAAAGTTCTTACCATTCCCTTCTTCTGGTTATTAAATGCCATGGGGTACTTTACCTCTGCTTATGCCATCAAAAAGGGTTATGGTAAAGATGTGATGACCCACCGTTTGATTGTCATCACCCTGCTTATTGGAATTGTACTTGGATATATCCTCGGGCATCTAATTCCAGTAAGATAAACCTTTTACCACTAACCTCTCCCCATTCAGCACGGATTGATTGTCAATCCAAAATAGACTTTTCCCAAACAATAATTATTATTGAATATTTATTGGGATAATTGATCAAAGTATTGACAGATTATTATAAATAATAATTTATATATTTAGTTATATTGCTCATATAGTTATTATATATTAATATTATGTTTCTATATTGTTTATATCTGTTAAATAATATTTGGTTTCAATATACCGATGTTGGTAGATTTTAGACAATTGATGGATAATCAGGAGATAATTGGATTTACGCTTCTCAACTTACTAAATCCGACCATCATTACATTTTTATTGCTCTCGTTTCGATTTTTTGTTGATTATATTGTTGAAGTAGATGATTCCTGTTTCCATTTAAATAAATGAAGGAGAATCTATGCATTTTATCAGGTACGCGGCCTCTTTGCTTGTTGTTATTAGCCTCATTTCGACAGCTGATAAAGGTCCTTTTAAATTGAACTCCCAACATATAGCGAGATTTGAACCCAGCTCAAGTTTATTCATTCCACAATATGAACCAAGCCCCATATTTCACTATAATAATCGAAACACAATGCATGTAACATTAGTGGACTCTGCCAATAATGGTTACGGCTTAATTTTACCAAACACTAAACCACTACATGTAACTCAGGATGGTTGGATACTTGGATTTCGCCAGTGGGCCGGAGCCAATGGATCTAGTGGGCAGATCGGGGCAGCTTATTCATCCAATGGGTTGAATTGGACAATCTATAATAATTTAAATCCAGGTCTGGGAGCAGGCCGATATCCCAGCGCGTTTGGCAATCTGGATTATCCTTACATATTTTGGAATGAATATACTACGATTGGCGAAGGATACGGTGGTCGAATGTACTATTCATTTGATGAATTTGGCTGGGATGGTGGCTCCTGGTCTTCACCAATGGAAATCGACAATTCATGGAATGGTGAGCATGATCAATGGGTAATTTCACCTGACCATTCCTTCAACATTGCCAGCGAAGAAAATTGGTTCAACATTGTTTATGATGATTGGCATCGGGGAAACGTCTGGGGAATGCATAGTGAGGCCTACATTGACGGTTCTATTATTTTTGGCGGTGAATTCATTTTGTTTAATGAAGATACCGATTTTATCGGAGGAACGGATGAGGGGTCTTTCACATCAAGCGGAATATTAGATATTAACAATGATGGCATTGGTTATGCTGCCGTAACAGCCTATTTTATTGATGGTGATGTTGGTGGAAGCCCATATGCGAATCATCATACTCTTGCATTAAAAATGACCGAAGATTATGGTGCTACATGGATAGGTGGTCAGAGCGGATCTAACTATTTTTATATCCCAGATGACGTCTTTTATCACATGATTGCCTCCGGTGATTTTAGTTTAGAATGGAATGATGAGTGTTTTGACGAACCACTAATTATCTCTAGCCTATTTCTAACCTATGATTTTGATATGAGGGTGGATTCTAACGGTAATCCTCATGTCATTGTTGGTGTTATAGGATCTGATACTGGGAGTGTATATCCCGGTTATATAGATAACGCCTTATATCATTTTACCATTGATAAAGATTATCTCACAAACCCCGGAGAACCACAAACAGCCACTGGCTGGAACTATTCAAAAGTACTTACCACCAATGATATATGGGTTTGGGAAGATATTGACGGCAGCTCTTATTGGCAGAATATGTTTCCAACAATTGCCATCAGTGAAGAAGATGAGAATGTTATTTGGGTAGTTACTTCAATGCCAGTGCAGGGAGAATATTTTGTAACCGATGATTCAGGCACACCCGAAGATTCATGTGATGATTTGGGATTATATCCTGAGTGGAATGAAGAAGTAATAGTAATAAAATCAATAGATGGCGGCGCATCCTGGTGGTGCCCTTACAATGCAACGCAAACAATTCCTGATTGTTATGTGAATATCGATGGTGTTTTAGTGTGTGGTCCAGACATGTATTGTCCAGATGGAATCACATACCTCGAGCCAAGTGAACAGAATGTACATGCTGGTAATGGAGCAACTAATGAACAGGTGAATATCATTTTTGGTTTTCCTGATTGGTGTTCTGATCCGGAGAACCAGCTGGGTATTGGTAATAAAACCAGATATTATGCAGGTTGGATAGAATTATTAGATGAAGATATGTCATATTGTGAGCCCGGTGATTGCCCTCATATCTCTGACCCTGATATTCTTGTTATAGTCAGTATTGTGAATCATATCATTTTTGATTCACCCCTCCAGCCGGAATGCGCCTATGATTTTAATTGTGATGAATTAATCGATATCTTGGATATTGTGTTTCTTGTGAATTGCATCCTATTTGGAGGATGTCCTGATGAGTGCTAAGATGGTGAAAGTTTTTAGAATTTTACTCTTATCATTACTCATTCCAGCCATGCTGTTTGCCATAAACAAGGGACCAATCAAAACAGATGCAAAACGACAACTTAGAATTGAACCCTTCCCTGGTGTTTTTACCCCCCATTATGAACCAAGCCCCATATTCAACTATAATAATAGAAATACAATGCATGTTACATTGGTGGACTCTGCCCAAAATGGATATGGTCTTATTCTGGCTAATACACGGCCTCTAAGTATTACTAATGAAGGCTGGATTTTTGGATATCGACAATGGGCCGGAGAAAACGGTACTAATGGACAAATCGGATCAGCTTATTCATCCAATGGTTTAAACTGGATAACATATACCAACCTCAATCCTGGAATGGGTCTCGGTAGATACCCAAGTTCTCTGGGAACCCCAGATTATCCATATGTTTTTTGGAATGAATATACTGGATTGGGTAATGGGTATGGTGGTCGTTTGTATTACTCATATGATGAGTTTGGATGGGATGGTGGCTCTTGGTCTTCCCCCAATGAAATTGATAATTTATGGAATGTAGAGAAGGACCAATGGGTGATCTCTCCTGATTTCTCGCATGATCTTATAAATGATGAATATTGGTTCAATGCTGCATACGATGATTGGACACGAGAATCAATTTTCTTATTTCATAGCGAAGCATATTTTGATGGCATGATCATTTTTGGTTCTGAAATTCTTCTATTTCATCAAGAAAACGAATTGGGTCCCGATGAGGGAAACTTCACCTCATCTCCAGCTATCGACATCAATGAGAATGGTGTGGGTTATGTCGTTTTTACCGCTTATTTCCTATACGGTGATATTGGTGGAAATCCCTATGCTAACCATCATACACTGGTACTGAAGAAAACAGAAGATTATGGCAACAGCTGGACCGGCGGGCAAGGAGGCAGTAATTATTTTTATATTCCAGATGAAGTCTTCGATCATATGATTGCATCTGGTGTATTTGATCTGGTTTGGAATGACGAATGTTTTGAAGAACCAATGATTTTATCCCAACCATTTCTTACGTATGATTTTGATATGAGGGTGGATTCAGACGGTGATCCTCATGTCATTGTTGGTATTATTGGATCTGACGGTGGAAGCGTATATCCTGGTTATAGAGATAACGCAATTTATCATTTTACCATTGATAAAGATTATCTCATAAACCCCGGAGAGCCACAAACTGCAACAGGCTGGAACTATTCAAAAGTACTGGCCACAAATGATATGTGGGTATGGGAAAATGCCGATGGCGGTTCATACTGGCACGATATATTCCCTTCATTGGCTATCAGTGAAGAAAATGAGGATGTTATGTGGGTGGTCGCCTCCGTACCTGTTCAAGGCGAATTTATCGTAACTGACGATGCTGGAACACCTGATGACAGCTGTGATGATCTTGGGTACTATCCTTATTGGAATGAAGAGGTTCTCGTCATAAAATCTGTTGATGGTGGTGCATCCTGGTGGTGTCCCTACAATGCTACAAACACAGTTCCTGATTGCTGGGTAAATGATGGTGGAGAATTAGAATGTATTCCTTCTGAAATATGTGCAGATGAATCCACTCAGGATGTCCCCAGTGAGATCAATGCCCATGCAGGAACAGGCGCCACCAATGATCAGGTAAATTTGATATTCGGCCGGCCAGACTGGTGTTATGGTTCAACTACTGGTGATATGTCTGGTGATGATCATAAGAACAGATATTATGTGGGATGGGTAGAATTAACTGAGGAAGATAATGAATTTTGTGGTGATTGCTGTGATTGTCTGCCAGGTGATACAAACCTTGACGGCCAGATTGATATTCTTGATATAGTTGAGTTCATTTCAATACTTCTTTGGATAGATCCATTAAATTTTGAATGTACTTGTGAATTTGATTTTAACTCTGATTCCGCTTGCGATATCCTGGATATTGTGGGGATTATGAATTGTATTCTTTTCGAGGGCTGTCTAGGCGAGAACTAAATTCTGTCATGTGTCAATATGAAGTACTTATTTTCCTTCTGTGACGTTATATTTTGTCGGCTCTCCCTGACTTTTGAGAAGTAAATTTATTTCTTTTTTGAGATCAATCATTTTTAGTTCTCTGCCAATCATGGCCTTATTGTGCCGCGCCAATGTATTGATTTTATTCTTCAGATCCTTTTCTGTTTTCCATCGCTCTATCTCTGCTACAACCCGATCTGAAAAAGCCCTCAGCATTATCTCGGCAAAAGACTCATTTTTAATCGGGGTCTCATTCAACAGCACAATTATTCCCAGGGGTTCCCCTAAGATATTAAAAAGGGGGCTTCCAACATAGGCTTCGGCATTAAAATGTTCTGACATAATTTTATTGATGTAGAGAGAGCTGAGATTCGATGGAATATTTACAACTTTGTGTTCAAGCACGCCCTCGCATGGTGTATCGAGTATCTCATAATTAAAAAGATCCATTACAACGCCATTGGAATATCCACCAAGAACCTGAACTTCAGTACCATTTTTTCTGAAGTGACCAATATAAACGTGATCGATGCCGATTGATTGAGCAAGCTGCCAGGAGACCTTTTCATAAAATTCTTTACCAGAAAGTTTTGTGAAACTGGTACCAAGCTCACGAAATGTAGACTCCAGCATTTTTTTCTCACTAATATTTCTTTGGATAGAAAGATAACCGACTATTTTCTCATTTTCATATATCGGATCAATGGATTCTTCAACTGTGAGCACCTTCCCGCTTTTTGCAATTTTGGATACCTCCAATGTCATATTCTTTCTTTTCAGGATTGTTTTCCACAGATCTCGGTAGAAATTTTTACCGGATTTTTCTTCGCTGATAATATCAGGCGTCGCTTTGCCAATTATTTCATCAGCGGTATATCCATATTGTAATTCAAATTGAGGATTTACAAAGGTAAATATTCCATCATAGTCAGTCATATAAATAACATCATGGGTATTTTTTACTGCTTGGTTTAAGCGGATCAGATCTTTTTCGGACTTTTTCCGTTTTGTTATATCCACAAGGGTAACTAATCCAGCCTCATCTCCTTCAAAATCGACAATTGCTGCTGTAAAATCACACCAGCGCTCGCCCCCATCTTTGGTAATCACCTTAAAATCATATTTGGGAACCAGCGTTGTACCTTTTCTCCTTGACATTCCTCGTGCCACAATATCCCGATAATCAGGATGGACCATTGACCAGACATCCATCTCAAGTAATTCGTCTTTTGTATACCCACTAATTTGCGACAGTGCCGGATTTACATACTTAAAACGACCCCGTTGATAAACGAAAATAGCAAAACTTGATGACTCAGATAGTATCCTGAATTTATTTTCACTTTCTGTTAAATAATCTACTGCCTGTTTGTACTTGATTGCCCTGGCAATTTGATGGGAGATAAACTGCAGCATCTCAACATCATTCTCAGTAAATACTTTGACATCATTGTAGTTTTGAATGGCAATTACTCCCAGAATCCCCTGGTCATGTGTTAAGGGGATACCTATCCATTCTTCTGGTATCGAGCCAATAACCGTTAAATCATTGTTATTACTCATGTACTCTATCTCTTTTTTTGTTACAAAAAGAGTTGAGCGATTTTTTATCACATATTCAGTCAACCCATCACCGAATGGGTGTTTTGATGGAAATTTGTCCCTTGAATCAACGGAATATGGAAACTCCAAGGTTTTTTTATCCTCATTATACAAAGCAATAAATAAGTTCTCTGTGTACATGAAATCACTGATTGAGCTATGTATTTTTTGATAAAGCTGGGGCAGGGATTCGGTTGAATGCACGGCTTCTGATATTTTTCTTATGGCCTTTTCTTGACGTTGAAGCCGTATG
>Ga0008650_1001229_pt1 | contig 11784 bp, 12 predicted proteins | sample SaaInlV_150m_DNA_2_FD_59172 | JGI IMG/M metagenome (GOLD analysis project Ga0008650, IMG submission 59172) | Marine microbial communities from expanding oxygen minimum zones in the Saanich Inlet - SI037_S2LV_150m_DNA | ecosystem: Environmental > Aquatic > Marine > Intertidal zone ...
TGGAGAATGGTGTTTTTCCATTCTCCAAGGAGTGTTTTTTACTCCAATTCTCCAAGGAAACAGATCTATCGTTTCCAATTTACAGTTTTGTCAGGTGCCCAGAATCAGTACATTTAACCTATCCCTTATGAGAAAATAAAGAGGGATGTTAAAAGGTGCGGCTAAAAGCTCAGAGAGGAATATGGAAACTACTCATTTCAGAAATAATTTTTCAATTTCACCAATAAAACTAAAAAAAATATTTCTTAATCAAATCGTTCTAATACTCATAACCCCCATAATATTTTTTCTCACCAATGGAATTTTGCGAATCATTCCCATTTTCCTAGTTGCTGCAAATTTATTAATTCTTATTGGATTCATCCTTTGGATTATTCTTAAATATCGATCAACGATTGAATTTAAAGAAAAGCATGAAATCATCTTAGAAAAAACACGTTTGACAAATAGTATCAATGCGCAAACCAAAACGATTAGATTATCCATAGAAAGAAGAAAAAGAATTCAAATAGAAATAGAAATGGATATTGATCGGCGAAAAGCGAAATATGCAAACGCATTATCTGGAATTTTAAAAAAGAAAAAGAAGTATGACCTCAAAGAACAGAAAGAAATGATTGCTGCATTACAAGATGAGAAAATCAAGAATATTCTGGGATGTAGTGATAGCGAAGTAAGAAATGTTCTCAATCAGCGGCAGCAAGTTGAAAGAGGCTTCCGTCCAACAGAACCAAAGTTCCTTGATCTTGATAAAAGAAATCAAATAATTCGAAAATATGACCAATTTAGAAAACAATTGGAAATTCAAAAAGAATTTGAAGATGAAAGTTTAGAAAATGAATTAAAAGAAATCACTCAAAAAGCAGTATATGCGCATCAAGAAAATGATCTAATGCAGGAAAATGCAGCAGAATTTTTAGACGAGTTAACCTCAAATTTAGAAATTATTAATCGACAGCTAAATGAATTTTCCGAAATAAATTTTAATGTTTTTTTAATAGCTATGATTGGCTCAGACCAAGATAAAAAAATAATCCCAAACTAAGCTTTAATTGCTTTATTCCCCCAAACTATTTTATGTAGTCACTCCCCCTCAGTTTTTTGATCTTTAGCAATTCCATATATTTCTGTTTTATGCACTAAAATTAGACGATCACTACCAGGGAAGCAAGGACGAAAACATGAGCAATCCATCAGACGTTCTCATCATAGGCGGCGGGGCCATCGGCATCGCCGCTGCATATTATCTGCAAGAGTCTGGCCGCCAGGTCACCGTCCTAGAACAGAATGAGATTGCCTCCGGCAGCTCATTTGCCAACGCCGGCCTGATCGTCCCCAGCCATGCCATTCCCCTGGCCTCCCCCGGAGTCATCGCCGATGGTCTCCGATGGATGTTCGATAAACAAAGCCCCTTCTACATTAAACCCCGCCTCGACCTCGACCTGATCTCTTGGATTTGGAAGTTCTATCGAAATTGCCGGCCCGCCCAAATGTTAGCCGGTTTTCAGACCCTAAAAAAGATCGGCTTCGAAAGTCTGGCTATGATGCAGCACCTGGTCGAAAGCGAATCGCTCAATTGTGACTTTCAACAGCAAGGGTGGCTGATGGCTTACCGCAGCCCCCATGCTTTTGCGCACGGGGTTGATGAAACTCAGTTTATGCAGTCCCATGGCGTCGAAGCTCAGATCCTCAACCAGCAAGATACCCTTTCCTTCGAACCTTTCTTGCGCGAGGACATCCACGGTAGCATTTTCTTCCCCAAAGAAGCCCACCTAAACCCATCTCAATTTGTCACCACTCTGGCGGATCGCATCCAGACCCGCGGCGGCAGTATTCACACCCATACCCAGGCCCTTGAGCTGATCGACCAAAACGGGCGCATCGAGCGCATCATCACCGATCAAGGTGAATTTACCGCCGAGGATGTCCTCATCACCAACGGCGCCTGGGCCCATCAATTCTTGAAGAAGCTCGGACTCCCCATCGCCCTCCAGCCCGCAAAAGGCTATAGCATCTCCTTCCCAAACCTCCCTCTGATGCCCCAGCGCCCACTTTACCTCAGTGAAGATAAGGTCGCCGTCACCCCGTTCACAAATCATCTCCGCCTCGCCGGCACGCTGGAACTCTCAGGCATGGACCTGCGCATCGACCCTCAGCGCATCGCCGGGATCAAGAAGGCGGGCACTCGCTTTATGCAGCTTTCTGGTGCTGAGGAGACAACCGAACCCTGGGCAGGCTTGCGCCCCTGCACCCCCGACGGTCTCCCGATTATTGCGCCCATCAGCCAAGTTCAGAATCTTTTTCTTTCCACCGGACATGCCATGATGGGCATTACCCTCGCCCCCTTCACCGGGAACTTGCTCGCTCAGCTCCTAAATCGCCAGGCTCCTTCGATGAACCTTGCCCCCTTTGCTTTGGACCGATTTTAAAAACTATGGAGAATGGTGTTTTTCCATTCTCCAAGGAGTGTTTTTTACTCCAATTCCCATAATAGTGGAGAAATGCGTTTTTCATTTCTCCAAGGAGACGGCTTCATCGTCTCCAATTCTCCAAGGAATGTTTTTTATTCCAGGAATCAGTTTTATCGTTTCCAATTCTCCAAGGAAACAGTTTTATCGTTTCCAATTCTCCAAGGAAATGGCTTTATCGTTTCCAATTCTCCAAGGAAATGGCTTTATCGTTTCCAGGAGTGCATTTTTTACTCCACATATGTCCCACTAAACAGGACTAACCTGACCGATTTAGTTTTTTAGGCAAATTATGGGGTACTTTCTCTCACGCAAACAGGAGAGAATGGCGATTTGTGCCATTCTCCAAGGGAACAGCTTTACCGTTACCAATTTTGTCAGGTTTCCAAAATCAGTACAATTGCCTATTCACTTTAACTATTAATAGAATTATTATTAAAACAGGAAAAATTAATCGTCCTATAAAAGGAGGTTTCGATGAGACGAGGTAATGGGAAACAATTTTTGGGGAATATTAACACGATGGAAGTTCATGATTTAGATAATGAGCAAACGCTTTGCCAGATTGATGAAATCATTACAGCAGGACATGACAGATATTTCACTCCCGATACTTTATCCCAAGCAAAAAGTCAGGGTTTTGACAATGGACATTGGTGTATAGGTGGATCAGAGAGATAAATAGAATTATAAAATAAAAGACCTAGGTATAATAAGCCTAGGTCTTTTATTTTATAGACTGCTATTTTCCTTTATTCAACAAAAAATATTTATGTTAATATAAATTGAATGAAGGGATTGACCGTTGAAAAATCTAACTGAGTTAATATAAACGAAGGGGAGGAGTTATTATGAAGTATACAAAATTTGAAATATTTAATTTTAAAGGAATTAAACATCTTGGATTAGATTTAACAAAACAAAATAACTCAAATGTTATTACACTAGTTGGATTGAACGAGAGCGGAAAGACAACAATCCTTCAAGCAATAGATTGGTTTTACCATCCACTTCATTACAATGATCATGAATTAATGCCAAAAGATAAAAGAGCAAATTTTGGAGATTCAATTTCGGTTAAAGCAAATGTAAAATTAAATGGGTCGGACGAAAAAGAAGTTTCAAAAACTGCTCTTCGATATGGGTATGTATTAACTGAAAATGTAGGATCATTTATTCTTGAGAGAAAATTTTATTTCAGAGATTCAGTCCTTACCCAAAAAAGTGAAAACTGGGAAATCAAACTAATAGGTAAAAAAAGAAGAGGGGGTACAGTTGAGCATGACATTTGTGAAAAAGATCCTGAAAAATGGAAATTTATTAGTAACTATATAAAAGAAAAAATGTTGCCCCCCGTTGTATATTATGAAAATTTTTTGTTTGATATCCCCGATAAAATATATTTAGACACAGATATTTCTGTGGAAAACAATAGTTATTACCGAGAAGTTTTACAAGATGTTTTGAATTCCTTAAACCAAAAATTAAATATTGAAAAACATTTGTTAAAAAGGTTTATATCCGGAAAAAGCAAGGATATTGAAAATATCGAAGCTGTGTTAGATATGGCTAGTGCGAAAATTACAGACATTGTAATTACAGTTTGGCAAGAGATTTTAAAATCTGATGATAATAACCTATTTATATCCTTAGGGAATGCAATTGAAAAGGATGAATTTGGGCATTTTATTCAAGTTAAAGTGCGGGAAGATAATAGATCCTATTATATTAGGGAACGAAGCTTGGGGTTTCGTTGGTTTTTTTCATTTGTCCTTTTTACATATTTCCGAACTTTCAGAAACGTCAGTAAAGAAAATGCTTTATTTCTTTTAGATGAACCGGCGTCAAATCTTCATTCATCTGCTCAAACTAAATTGTTGAGAGAATTTGAAAAAGTAGCAGAGAATCAGGTAATAATATATACAACTCATAGTCACCACATGATAAACCCAAAGTGGTTATCAGGAACATTTGTTGTGAAAAATGAAGGTATCAATTATGAAACAGTTGATATGTCCTTTAACGCAAATTTAACTAATATTGTTGCAGATTCATATTATCAATTTGCATCCCAAAACCCAAACCAAGATAATTATTTTAAACCAATTTTAGATGCACTGGATGTTCAGCCTGGACCTTTAGAATTTATACCTGAGATGGTAATGTTTGAAGGAAGAAATGATTATTACACGTTGAAATATATTAAAGAATTAAATTATGTCGAAACTGATACTGACAAATATCTTTATCCAGGGAATGGTAGAGATAATGTAATTCCTTTCATTGCTTTATATCTTGCTTGGGGAAGAAATTTTTTGGTTGTTTTGGATGATGACAAAGGGGGAAGGGCTACAAAGAAAAAAGCTTTATCAATGTTTGGTCCAGTTGTTGAAAATCGCATTTTTACCCTTCAGGATGTTGAATCATCCTGGGGAAATTTTGAAATGGAAAATCTTTTCGCCCATAACGATAACATGAGAGTTATTCATCAACTAGACGGGGCAATAACTGGTTTCGATAAAACACGGTTTAATAAGGCATTAGAAAAGTGTTGGCAAGAAAAGATTAAAGTGGATTTGACAAAGAGAACCATTGATCGATTTAAAAAACTTTTTACCTTTATTGATAATAAATTAGTCGAAAATAGGGTTAGTGGGTGAGCACATTTCTCCCAAAATCCAGCCCTAGCACAAATGTTCTAACCGTGATATAATTAAGCCAAGGTGAGCAACGGGGAAACAAATTTCGCTCACGAAAAAATCATTCGTTGAAATCCCCACAACCTTTCGCTCGGATATGCTACCAGCAAAAAGCATACACCTTGACAGTGTGTATAAAAGGTGTGTATAATATTAATGTATTTTGTCGGAGGTTACAATGTTAACAAAACCTAAAGAATCTACGCGGATTCAATTGTTGATTACAACTCAGCAAAAAGAATATTTGGATCAGCAGGCAGACTTAGAAAATACCAGCGTTTCTGCGATCATTCGTGAAATTATTGATCAATATGCAAAAGAGATCCAAGAAAAAAGGCTTGAAAAAGCAGTTGAGCTCTTATATTCAGAATATGAATCAAATGAAGAACTTACCGCCTTTTCAGCCTTAGATGGGGAGGACTTCTATGAACCGAGGGGAAGTGTGGACAATTAATCTAGACCCAACAATTGGGGCAGAAATAAAGAAAAAGCGGCCGTGTGTAATTGTGAACAACAATATTGTGGGAAAACTGCCTTTAAAAGTTATTGTGCCTATTACGGTTTGGTCAGATACATATCAGCAAGCAGATTGGCATGTAAAAATAATTCCTTCCCCAGGAAATGGCTTGACCAAAACCTCTTCCGCGGACACCTTTCAAATGAGATCCTTATCTGAAAACAGATTTGTAAATAAACTAGGAAACCTAACAGCAGAAGAGTTGGAAAAAATTGAAAATGGATTAAGGATTGTTTTGCAGTTGCCCTAAAGAGATATTCCTAATTCTTTTGGTTTTGTTCATGTGTTGCAAGGGTTTAATATTTTGATAAAAGGATTGAAAATCCCGCCCTAGCACAAATGTTCTAACCATGATATAATTAAGCTAAATCGAGCAACGGGGAAACATATTTCGCTCATCCCCTGTGGAGAATGATGTTTTTCCATTCTCCCAGGAGTGTTCTTTACTCCATTTTTGACTTATAAGCTAAAATAAACCATTCTTAATTTCGGAGGAATACACATCTTGCAAGTCAACATCAAAGAACGCATGTGGGCCGGCGTCAAAGCCATTTCCCCCATCCTCCTCCGCGTGGGAGAATGGTGTTTTTCCATCCTTCAGGGAGTGTTTTTTACTCCAATTCTCCAAGGAAACAGTTTCTTCGTTTCCAAATACCCTTCGCCAAAGATCGGGAGGATACCTCACCTTGCAAACTAACATCAAAGAACGCATGTGGGCCGGCGTCAAAGCCATCTCCCCCATTCTGCTCGGCGTTATCCCCTTTGCCATGATCGTCGGCGTCTTCGCCGTCGATGCCGGGCTCACCCAGCTCGAAGGCATCGGCATGACCGCCATCGTCTACGCCGGCGCATCCCAACTTGCCGCCATCCAAATGCTCGTCGAGCGATCCGCCCTCCCCGTCCTCATCCTCACCGTCTGGGTCATCAACCTCCGCTTCCTCCTCTACTCCGCCTCCCTCGGTGAACACTTCAAAGACCTCTCCCTCGGCTGGAAGCTCCTCTTCTCCTACCTCATCACCGACCAAGGCTTTGCCGTCTCCGTCGTCGAATTCGAAGAAAACAAAGAAAAACCCGGCAAGCGCTACTTCTACCTCGGCGCCTCCCTCATCATGTGGCTCGTATTTTTCCTAGCGACTGGCGTAGGTGTGCTTGTGGGCGCATCCGTCCCCGCCTCCTGGAATCTCGACTTCGCCTTCCCGCTCTCCTTTATGGGATTAGTCGTCCCCACCCTCAAAGATCGCCCCGCCATCCTCGCCGGACTCATCGCAGGCACGCTCACCACCCTCGCCGTCGGCATTCCCTATAACCTCGGCCTGCCCATCTCGGTACTCGCCGGCATTGGCTTCGGCATGCTCCTCGAAAAGTTGGAGCAAAAATGAACATCTGGCTCCTCTTCATCATTCTCGGCATCGGGAACTTTCTCCTCCGCTATTCATTTGTCTATCTATTTGGAAAAGTCGAACTCACCGATACCGCCCGCCGCGCCCTTCGTTTTGTCCCCCCGACCGTGTTACTCAGCCTCATCATGCCCGCCATCCTGCGGCATCAAGGCCAATTAGACCTCACGCTCGATAACCCAAGGTTCTATGCCGGGCTCATCGCCGGGCTCGTCGCCTACAAAACCAAAAGCGTGCTCTTTACGCTAGTTGTCGGCATGGGCCTGCTCTATTTATTGCAAAACCTGCTCTAATTTTTATTCACTAGTGTTTTCGGGGGTTTCAGACAACATGTCTGCATTTCTAAATCGTTTTTTGATCAGTTGATAAATGCCATATGCAACCATAAGGGTGGTGAAATGCTCGGTAAGCCCTAAATTTGACGAAATCACATTGACAAGATTTCTATAGAAGTCCCGCAGGAAATCGAGTCTTCTTCCTGGCATAAAGTTTATGAGGATTAATGACAAAACACCAACGCTAATTAATATCCAAGGGGATATATGAGGTTCTGGCTTTATAACGTACAGGATAATAAAAAATGCAAGTGTAATAGAAATACGGATCAGCGATCTATAGTTAAAAATTTGTACTAAAAATAAGAAATTGAAGGTTTTCCCTGATTCAATTCCAGCCATTTTGATTTTGTAATCGACAAAAACAGCAATTCCGAAAAGAAAAAGTAAGGCCAAAAGATAAAGGAAATTATTATTCTTAAATTTCATACACCCTCCACATATAACTCAATAATATATAAAATTTCTGACTTGTATATAGGCAAATGTACCGATTTTATAAACTAAATTTTATTAACTATTTTGAAAGGGGAAATTCAAACACCAATGGTTACCCATCAAGATTTTGAAAGTAAGCGTTTCGTCTGCCGTGCCCGAAACGCAAACAAAATCGGCAGCGTCACCCACATCCCCCAACTGATCAGGCCATTAAACAAGCCTTTACCTAAACGGATGTCTAAATGATCGATCACCCGAGTCAACTTTTCATCAATCGCCACAAAGCTGTGTCGGTGCACCCATGTCAAAAACGGTCCCTCCGTTTGCACATCCACAAAGCCCTCCGCTGGGTCCACATCCTCATGCGTCGCCTGCCATCGCACCGGAATCGGCCCGACCCACAACACAAACTCCGCCACCGATCCCTCCGCCAATTTTTCCACATTCTTAAACTGCACGATCACCGGCAGGGGGGTCAACTGCTTCAACACCTTCGTGTCATGATGAAATTCAGAAACCGCTTTTTTACTAGCCGGCACTTCAAAGCTGCGTGTAAACCTGCGCATTGGCTTCGCCAGATCCGCCAAAGCATCTCCCAATTCCCCAAATTTAAACCCATATCCCGCCCTCTGCAATTTATCAGATACCGCCCGCTGCCCATCCAACGCCAAAGTAGCCGCTTCCCCCAAAGCCAACTTCAGCACAAAACCGGGCACTGGGATCAAAGCAGGTCTTTTTATCGATTTACCCAACGCCTGCCCAAAAATGGTATTCGTCACCAGTTCTGGAGCCGTCAAATTAAATATACCCTTCGCCGTTTTTTCCTCGATCAGAAACAAGATCGCGTTCACCAGATCATCAATATGGATCCACGGCATATACTGCTTTCCACTCCCGATCGGTCCGCCCGCAAACAGCATAAACGGCAGCTTAAGGAAAGAGAAGATCCCGCCCTCAGGGCTCAGCACCAAACCAGTCCGTATCACCACTCGCCGCGTCATCGCTTCCACAGCCTTCGTCGAGTCTTCCCATTCACGGCAAACCTCCGCCAAAAAGTCTCTGCCCGCTGGGGCATCTTCCCTCATTTCATTCGCAGCCTGCGGCCCATAAAACCCCACCGCCGCCGCTTGAATCAGCACCTTCGGTTTATTCTTTGCATTCCTTATCGCTTCACCGATCACCTTTCCCGCATCCAGTCGGCTGTTCAAGATCGCCGTTTTCCTCGCTGGCGTCCAACGCATCTTCAAAGGGTTATCCCCCGCTATGCTCGCGCCCGCCAAATTGATCACCGCATCCGCGCCTTCCAATTCTTTGCTCCACTCTCCCTGGGTTTTGCCATCCCAGCCCACCGCCCGCACCTGCCGCGGCAGGTGTTTCACGCTTTCCGGCTTTCGGCTGAGTAGCACAACCTCATCATTATCAGACGAGAGCTTGGTTGCCAGCGCCGTCCCGATTAAACCCGTCCCACCCGTAATAACAATTCGCATAATTTAATTTTCCTTTTCAAAAGATTTTCAATAACTAGTATACACCACTATCAAAAAATGTCAATATATTGCACAGATAACCTTGACATAAATATTTAAATACCGTATAATCACCGGGGTAAGTTGGACAAAACATAAAATAAGGAAATTGATATGGAAAATAATAATAAATCTTGGATAGCAATATTGCTAGTGATAATAATTGCTGCCGGCTTAGCTATTGCAGGTGGTCAAAATGGCTTTGAAGTCAATCGCTTCTCACTTTTTGCGATCGCAGTCGCAATCGCATTCATCATCCAGTGGATAGTTTTTATCCCCGCGTATTTCCTCAAAACAGAAAAGTTTTTTGATCTTACAGGAAGCATCACTTTTATTACAGTTACAGCGGTTGCGGTATTTTTAAGTGAAAAAGTAGATGCCAGATCCTATTTGTTATTTGGCATGGTGGCCATTTGGGCATTACGCCTTGGCATATTTCTCTTTGGGCGCATCAAAGCTGCGGGAGAAGACCGTAGGTTTCGGGAGATCAAAAAATATTTTTCAAGGTTTTTGATGACTTGGACCATTCAAGGATTATGGGTAAGTTTTTCCCTAGCCGCAGCACTGGCAGCGATCACCTCGATCAAAAGAGTTGATTTGGGAATTTTTGCTGTTGTAGGATTCCTGGTTTGGTTGTTCGGGTTCGTTTTTGAAGTAATCGCTGATCGGCAAAAAACTTTGTTCAAAGCCGACCCATCCAATAAGGATGCGTTTATTCAATCCGGTTTATGGGCTATATCCCGTCACCCCAATTATTTTGGCGAGATCGTATTATGGATCGGGGTTGCGATCGTTGCCCTTCCAATTTTGACCGGTTGGCAGTGGCTGACAATGATCTCGCCAATTTTTATTTTTCTGTTGTTGACCAGAATCAGTGGTGTGCCGATGCTTGAAGCCAGGGCCGACGAGAAATGGGGCGGGCAGGAAGATTATGAAAATTATAAAGCAGAGATATCGGTCTTATTTCCCAAACTTCCCAAAATATAAAACTCTGGGAATTGAATAGATTGGAGGATTTTTGTTTATAATAATAAATGGTGGAGAAATGATCTAGCTAAGGCATGAGGAAAAAGGGCATGACCGAGATACTGACATATTCGTTAAAGGGCGGGAAAAAGAGGTCTGATGATTATTTCAACGAAGTGGAAGTATTTGCTGATGAAGTAAATGAAGTAGCTGAGAAGTTGTTGGGAAATTGGGTGGAAAAGTATCAAAAAATTATTCAAAAAACTAATCTAGAAAATCTTCGGGGAAAGGAAGCCTATGCATTTGAGCTGCTAACTTTGGGGGTCTTGTGGCCGATCTATATTAGCGATGCTGAGGAACTTGGGAAAATCTCGCAAAAGGGACTGTCTTGGTTAACGGATCTGCGACAAAAGTTTGTGCAGTTAAAACCGATCGTTGATCCGATTCGCGGGATTTGGGGAAGTTTGGTGCTTTTCTCAAGTAAAAATTTGAGCGTATCAAGCGACCCTTTAATCACTCAAATGGATAAATTATTGAATTGGATGCAGGCAAGTGGGGAATATAAAGAAGAAGTGAAACGCCTCAAAGGCTGGCAGTCCTTCATAAAAGAAATGGGGGAACAAAAAGCAAATGAATTTTTGGCTCAAATTATTAAATTGGGTGAATGGTTTAGAAACCGCAGTGAAGAGGTGTTGGGGAAATATACCCAAAATGTGGATGCCTATATTGAAGAGCGACAAGAAGATCACCGTTGGATGGAGGATATTGTTTTGGTTGGACGGAAACAGGTGGAATATCATTTGAATATGGTGGGAATGGAGATCCTGAACCGAGAGGTAAAGGAGTTGTTTGCCGCGACACCGAAAAAAGTTGTTTATCTGCCGCCATGTTTAAGAATTAAAAAGGATGGCTGCGAGGCGTATGAAACTCCATTTGGTGAACATTGCAATGCCTGTGAGCCAAACTGTCGAATTCATCAGATCACCAAGTTAGGCGAAAAGCATGATTTCGAAGTCTTCTTTTTGCCCGATCGGCTAAATAGTTTGAATTCGGAAGGGGATAGTGATGCCAAACCTAAACTGGGCATTGTGGGGGTAGCCTGCCCTTTGATGGTGGTGACGGGGGGGTGGCAAACACGGGATATGAATTTACCAGCGATGGGCCTGCCATTAGATCACTGCGGTTGTCATTGGCATTGGGACCTGGATGGGGGAATCGTGACCGATGTGAATTTTGGGGAATTGTTGAAAATTGTGGGCGCTCAAGATGAAGGTGGGCTTAAGAATTAGATTGTTCACGAAATAATTAAAGCTGTGCCCGAAAGGTCTAAATAAAACTAACAATATATATCCGTCCGGTTTTAACTAATCTCTGTAAAAACTCCCTGTAAGTAAAATCAATATAAATTTTTAGTTAATAGGTCTAATAAAGGTTATTT
>Ga0008650_1001272_pt1 | contig 11543 bp, 10 predicted proteins | sample SaaInlV_150m_DNA_2_FD_59172 | JGI IMG/M metagenome (GOLD analysis project Ga0008650, IMG submission 59172) | Marine microbial communities from expanding oxygen minimum zones in the Saanich Inlet - SI037_S2LV_150m_DNA | ecosystem: Environmental > Aquatic > Marine > Intertidal zone ...
GAGGAATAAATGTCAAATACTCAAGCCACTGTAGCTTATTTCAGTGCAGAAATCGGGATTTCTCCAAGTCTGCACACATATAGTGGGGGACTTGGAATATTAGCCGGTGACCACATTAAGGCTGCCGCAGATTTAGATGTAAACATGGTTGCTGTCACCCTGATGTACAAAGAGGGCTATTTCAAACAAAGAATGGATGAAGAGGGCAATCAGACGGAAATTTATCCTCGATTTGAGCCGGATCCACTTCTGGAAAAACTAGATGGGACCATCACGCTCCCCCTTAGAGGTAGAGAAGTCTGTGTAGAGGTCTGGAAATACACCTTTGTGGGAATAAATGGCACTCCCATAGATGTTCTTTTGCTCGATACTGATGTAGACTGCAACGAGGAAGATGATCGCAGGATTACTTTGAGACTCTATGCTGGTGGTAAGGATCATCGCATCCTCCAGGAGGCAGTTCTGGGATTTGCCGGCATCCGTGCCCTTCGCAATCTTGGTTACAAAGATTTTTCGACCTATCACATGAATGAAGGGCACTGTTCTTTTCTTACTCTGGAACTCCTCAAAGAATTCAACGGTGATGAAGATGAAGTGCGAAAACGCTGTCATTTCACTACTCACACACCTGTAGCGGCTGGTCACGATCACTTCGCTGCAGATAGAGTCACACGACTGATTGGTGATCTGTTGCCAAAGGATCTGAAGTTGCCATCCATGGTACTTAATAGTCGGGTACATATGACTGAGCTGGGGCTCTATTTCAGCCGCAGTGCCAATGGGGTTTCTGACCTACACGGTGTCGTTGCCCGTGAGCAGTTCCCTGATTTCAAAATTGGCCATGTCACAAATGGAGTATTCCATAGATTCTGGGTGGGCAAAATATTTAGAGAAGTATTTGATCGGAATTTACCCGGTTGGCGTGAAGATCCATCTCGGCTGCTGGAAATTGATTCGGTTCCTGATGAGGAATTACTTTTTGCCAGACGCGGCCAAAAGAAATTCCTCCTCGATTATGCAAATTCGCAGTCTCAGAGAGCTCTAGCCAATAAGACATTGACCATTGGTTTTGCCAGAAGGGCAGCCGAATACAAACGCGCCCGACTGATTTTTCATGATAAAGAAAGATTGGTGAAGCTGGCCAAGGGCAAGGTGCAATTCATCTTTGCTGGAAAAGCCCATCCCCGTGATGATCATGGCAAAGAAATTCTCAAGGAGATCGTGCTTCAGGCGAAAGAGTTGTTGGGGGATGTGAAGATTGTTTTCCTTGAAAACTATAACATGTGGCTGGGCAATCTGATCACCGCTGGTGTTGATGTCTGGCTAAATACGCCACTCCGTCCTAATGAAGCATCTGGTACCTCAGGTATGAAAGCTACTCTAAACGGGGTTCCCAATCTGTCGATTCTGGATGGCTGGTGGGCCGAAGCTTGTGAAGATGGTGTGAATGGCTGGGCCATTGGTGATGCCGACAATGCCAATGATGCTGCAGATGCCGACCACCTCTATCGATTGCTGGAAGAGCAGGTTATTCCCACCTATTATGATGATCAGGCAAAATGGCTTGGTATGGTCCGTGAATCTATAAAAACTGGAGTTCAGTTTACTGGAACCCGTATGGTTCAGGATTATTTGAAGGAATATTACAAATAAGTACTGTCAAGATATTGGATGTAAAAAAGAAGCCCCGACAGAATCGTCGGGGCTTCTTTTTTTGAAGCTATTTATACTGATAGATCAATGCCGTTTAGTCATCTTCTCAAACTTGGAAGCCAATTTTTCCCGCTGAGAGTCATCAAGACTGGCGTGAAATTCAGCATAATCTGAGACCATGGCCTTACGAAAAGCACTAAACTCAGTTTCAATTTCATCGAATTGCATGTTTAGTGCATCCACATCCAATTGAGCGGTCCTGAGGTTTTGATTCAATGAACTGCCCAGCTCAGTGTGATTTACCTGCATACCCTCTTTAAAAACTGATGCATTTTCAAGGACAATCTGAAGCTTGCCCTGTTGCATGTCGTTCAAGTCGAGTTTCTTGGTAATCCGCTTCATCATTTTGGCTTGATCCATGTCATGGGGACCATGATGAGCGCTACAAGCAGCTATACCGAGAATGAGCGCGAAAACCAGTAGACCCAATCCCATTCTTTTATTCAGTTTTACTTTTTTCATATCCTTATTCCTTTTCCAGTTCAGCAGATTCAGATTGAGCAGCTTCATCAGTATGAACTTCTTGATTGTGTTTAAATTCAATTTTCTCTCTCAGGTGTGATTTCCAGGGACCATGGTGCCGATGTTTGGAATGACGGCCACCGCAGCCACTTGAGAATAGAATCTTCGAAAGAAGAATGAGACCCAGTGCCTGCCAGTATGATATGATGGGGCCACTAAACAGGGCAGGTATCAACCAGTTCCATAGTGTCATGGTAACGAATGGAAATACAATTATTGCGCCGATAACAAAGATGGCGATTCCTACTATTTTTCCTATTGATGGTTTATGCATGAAAAATTCCTTTCCAATTATATAGTTATGTCTTTTAGTATTTTGCGCAAAGCCAACACAGCATACCGCTTTCTGGAGAGTAATGTGTTTTGTGAATCTCCAGTGAGTTCTGCGATTTCCTTAAAACTCAGACCCTCAATTTCGTGCCATATAAATACTTCCCGCTGCAGTTCAGGGAGTGATTCAATGGCTGCTTCAAGTTGTTCCTGAAGCTGAGATTGATCGAGAAGTGAAGCGCTATGCAACTCGGTGTCATGAAGCAGGTTCTCCAAAAACTGACCTTCTTCAATATCACCAGATTGAACGGCATTGTGACTTCCCTCTATGGTCCGGGCACGTTTGCGATAAAAATCACTCACCTTGTTCCTGGCAGTTTTATACAACCAGGCTGAGGTTGCCTCCAGAGAACGTAGTTCATCAAAAGCACCTATAAACTGGTGGAAGACATCCTGAACGATATCCTCAGCATCTTCATATCGTGGCACCATTGAAGTGACTGAATTGAGCAGCCATTCTCGGGCTTCAATAACAATTGTACCCTTGCTACGTGCACTCTGCTGAGGGGATGTTTCGGCTTTTTGTGATCTTTTGCTTTGCATGTCACTTATATAGACGTTGAAACATGAGAAATATTGTATACTATTTTTGAAGTGCCCAAAAAGTCACCTTGAGTGGAGTGGTATTATGCAATTATTTCACTAACACCAGATTTCAATCTGATGTTAGTGTGATCTATATATGTGTAGTTTACTTAAAATTCCAGCGTAATCCCACCGACTGGGAAGGTCTTGAATTGAAGGGCGATATCTTTGGTTCCATCTTCGTTGTATACATAATCCCAGGGATTATCCCGATTGAAAACATTCATGATATCCCAGAAGGCAACCAGATTCAACTTTTCAAAGTAGAATCGCTGGAGCAGCATGATGTCAAAGCGAAGGTACTCTCCCATACGCTCAGTATTCCAATCCTCAGAACTACTGGTGTACCATTTCCTGTAATTGTGATCATAATTTCTTGGGGTGTATGGTTTGCCTCCAGCATAACGCAATCGAAAACTTATTTCGTATTCATCGGCAGGTGCCAGGGGAAACCAGGAAGTTGCTGAAGCAAATTTTGTTTCCTTGTACCTGTTGTACCAGTCATAATCCATATATCTAATTTTATAGCCACCAACCAGGCTCACCACATCGCGATAATCATAGTCCCAGGGATAGTAGACGGTCTCCAATTTTCGGGGATCAATACCCTCTGACACGGAATGGCTGTAGCTGAATGTGCTGTACCAGTTGTTTGAATACTTTTTCTGGATAAAGAACTCAATGCCTTCTGATCGGCCGGCTCCAATATTTCGGAAGTCCCCCAAACTATCAGATCCTTTTCGGTCCACCAGGAACTCTTGCATGGGCATATCTTTGAACTCTTTTTGATAATATTCAAGGGTTATACGGGTATCCTCGAACGGAATGTACTCCAATCCCAGAGCTACTTGATCGGCATGATAGAAATCCAGGGCCTTGGTATCTTCACCGCCAAAGATGAGCATGGCGTTAAAGGGTGCCTGGTAATAGCGACCAGCAGCCAGGTTTGCCTTGATATTGTGAGCAAGTTGATAATTGAGGTTCAGTCGCGGAGATAGATTTGACTTTTCAATATAGGCATTGTATTCCAGACGAGCGCCCAGCGTTAGTTCTAGTCTCGCTGTGGGATTGTACTTTATCTGCCCATAGACCCCAATACTATTATAGGTTTGCTTGTAGGTCGTGTCTTTCCCAGAATATGTAGCCAATGTATCAAAGGGTCTGACCACAATGGTACTATCCCCAAAATAATTAGCATAAAAATCATCTCTTGTGATGGGTAAGGCAGGGGAAAGAGAATCGGCAGCATAACCATAATATATCAGCTCATCACCAAAGGAAATCAAATCCCATGTGTTGGGGGCTATTTTTAGTTTAAGACCCAAACTCCCTTCGATTTTCTTATTGAACTTGTGAACGAGATCAGCTTTCGCGATGGTTTCCTGCTCAATAGTAAATCCTTCATAGAATGTGTCATGACTCTCCTCTTCAGTTGAACGAAAGGCATCGATATTGATAGTGACATAGTTTTGACCGATGGACGCCAGGATGTAACCCTTACGGGAATAGAGATTTTTGTATGTTAAACCCAGAGTGTGCTGCTGGCTGCTGTAGTCCACGTTTTCAGCACCACGATTTTGGGGGCTGTCTTCTCCAACGATATTTATGGCATCAATTCCACCCAGATAATTAAGACTCAACTTTTCCTTGGGGCTCAGGTCATAGACCAATTTGCTTTGAAAAGTCCAATAGGTGGGTATAGCCTGGAGTCCACTCTGTTGGATGACAAAGTCCAGGAACGAGCGTTTGATGGAGAATAGATACGAGCTTTTTTGGGTCATTGGTCCTTCAAAGCTGGCACCAAAGCCAGCCATATCAAAACTCACCTTTGACTCATGACTTTCACGATTACCCTCGCGCACAGTAACATCCATAACCGAGGAGAGTTTATCTCCATAGCGGGCAGGGAAAGAACCGGCAAAGAAATCGATTCTTTCAATAAAATCAGTGTTTACCATGGTGACCGGTCCACCGCCAGCTCCCTGTTGAGGGTAATGGACGGGGTAGGGGACATCAAGATGATCCATAACAAACAGATTCTCACCGGGGGCGCCGCCACGCACAATGATTTCGTTGGTCTGATCGGCCCCAGAAACAACAGAGGGCAGCGATTGCATCATACTGAGAATATCGTGGGCACCCACCGGATCAGAGCGGATCTCCTCGAAATCAACACTCCTCACGCTGGTAGCAGCATCCTTAACTTTTTCGAAATAGCCGGCGGTGACAACAATGTCTGAACCTGTGAGTACAGTTGGCTCCAGCGCCACATTTACTACTCCTGGACGGTTGGCTAGTGAGTGCACATTGGCTCTTGCCTGTGATTTGTATCCAATCATATGAACACGTATGGAATAACTACCAACGGGTACGTTTCTAATTTCAAATCGGCCATTCATATCAGTGGCTGCACCCAAATTGGTTCCATCGAGGATCACGTTTGCTCCTGGGAGGGGATGCTTGGTGTCTCTATCTGTGATGGTTCCGGTCAATGTACCTGATGGAGCATTTGCCAGAAGTGTGAGGGTACTCAACCCGATGATAATTAAGAGGAGGATTTTCTTCATTTTAATTCTGTTCCTTTAAGTGGTGTCATGTTTTCTATAAAATCTAAGTATAGTTTAAAGCGTTCTTTCTTTCACTCGTCAGGCTATTTAACCTAATGATACTCAGGGATAAATAACGTCAAACTGTATACCACAATCAAATATTAGTACTGACAATAGATTCTGCGTACTAGCTCCGAATCAAGGCCATATTAATATGATATACTTTCATGTCATGTTTACACAAATCAAGGTGAGTGCAACCCTGCATTCACATTGCCTTCTCCAAAATTTAGTTGTAGCTCTTGACTCCAATTATCCTTATCATTCATCCATCAGAAAACAGGATTTGCTCAAAAGGGGGCCAAATGATGGAAAACAAGAGCTTAAATATCAATAATCAATGCGAATCTAAAGGGATCATTGTCTTGCCTCTTCGTGGCGGGAAGACATTTAAATACCTAACATTAATTTTTCTCATGATGAGCAATCTCTCAGCATACGAAGCCGTTTTGTCAAATACTACTGGCCTCACTACGAACACCAGTGTGGTTGGGTGGACCGATGACTATTTTATGCAGGTCTTTGTCCCACCTGCTGATGGATATATAAACTCCATAGATTTTAACTTTTCTGATCTTCCTGATTATCCGGGTGCTGGGCTCTCAATTTGGATCTATGAAGCAAACTATCCCTGGGATGAGATCAATACTGAGCAAATTGCTGATGAAGCACCGCATTCCCATCTGGGTTATTATGATGCAGACTCTGCTTTATATCCTGTAGGTGATAACTGGGTTTTTGGTGGTATTAACAATGTGGAGGGTGCTATCTCAGATTACGCCTATGACCCCCTGGGCGAACAGATCTGGCCAGCATTTGGCTCAGGATCAAAGTTAATCGAACCAGATTCAGCTGATGAAGGTTGGATGAATTTTGATATACGTGGCGGGAGTATGGTCCCTTTCCCAATTTCAGAAAACGAGCCCTTCATCGTTGTGGTCCGTTTCAATGGCTTTCCCGATGAGGGAACGGATAATGAAGCTTATCGCATGGGCTTTTATTCAGCCACCAACCATGTTGATCCGCAGCCCTGTGCGAAATTCTACAATACCAATTCAAGTCCTGAAGGTCGGAGTGGTACCAATGACTGGGGCTGGCATATCCGCTCTTATGTTTGGGATTGGGCCATAAATGTAGAGCTCGAAAGTGATCCACGTATAACAATTGATGTTGAGTCCCTGGGAACAACCCTTTCCACGGAGAGTCGTACCGTCACTGCCATCATACTTGATGATAACCCGTCCGGGGGCCAGGAATTCGTAGATTCTGTTTCGTTATGGTATGATGTAAACGGAAGTGTAGGTATTTCAATGCCGATGATAGGTGAGGACAGTCTGTATACAGCAGTTATTCCCGGTCAGGATCCAGGAAGTGTGATTCAATATTGGGTCGAAGTTACCGACATTTCGGGTGATACATATGGCAGTACCCCTCACTCATATGCAATTTATCAACCAACTCACCCGACTTTAGTTGTTTTCAATGGTGGTGAAATATCTGGATATCCCTATGCATACTATTTTGTTCAAGGGTTCCCCCATGATGTATGGGCAGGAGAGATTTTTAGTGAGCTTGCATCTGCATATACGACCATATATGAATTTACCCATTTCGCAAACGGGCCCGAATTTGACAATAAAGAGGTTATTGCCGGATGGCTTGAAGAAGGCCATAAGAACTACTTTTTAGCTGGTGATGAAGTTTTTGGATTCTGGACTGGGTGGGTAGATCAGGATTATGTGCCTGGCGAATTTGAATATGATGTCCTGGGTATTTCTCATATCTACAATGATATTGTGGAATCCTCTGCAGATGTGACGCCTATTGAGGCTGTTGCGGGTAATCCATTGTCCGGTGAACTTTTCTTGGCACACACAGCCCTTGGTGACACACTCCTCTATGATCCCGTATATGAGGTAGGTGGACTAAACTGGTTGGATGGATTTGATCTGGTGGATAGTGCCGATGTTAATATGACCACAGAGTTTGATGGATCAACCCTGGCCATTGGTTTGAACAGAAGGGTTGGCGACGATCGTATCATCGTGTTGACATATGATCCAATTAGCATCAATGCCACACCATATACATGGTGGGGTTACTCTGTTGTATCACCCCAAACCAAATCTCTGTGGTGGTTCCCAGATGTTATGCCCTTGAGTATTGGTGACGAGCCTGTAGCTCCAAACACATTTGGACTGGGTGCTGCCTATCCCAATCCCTTCAACCCTGTAACCAACATTGCCTACGAATTGGGTTCAGCATCTGATGTTTCAATCGATGTTTTCAATATGTTGGGACAAGAAGTTGCCACACTGGTAAATAGCTTCCAGGCTGCCGGTAGCTATACGATATCTTGGAAGGGATTGGACGCTTCAGGGAATTCTGTACCTTCAGGTCTGTATTTTTATAAGATGCAAGCTGAAGGATATAGTGCTACTCAGAAAATGATGTTGCTCAAGTAATCTGACCTACATTTTAACTTTCATATTAAGTGATTGTTAGTATCTAATATTCCTTGCTTCAATCTTTCCAGTTGAACAGTTTCTGCCAAAGGAGAACTCCCCATGTTCCAATCAGATTTACTCAAGGGCAAGGTCATATTTATCACCGGAGGCGGCACAGGTTTGGGTCGCTCCATGACCCAACGATTTCTGGAGTTAGAGGCTAAGGTTATCATTGCCAGCCGCAAAATGGATACCCTGCAGAAGACTGCGGCCGAGTTGAGTGAAGCTACTGGTGGTGAAGTTCTCCCCATAGCTCTGGATGTTCGTGATTACAAAGCCGTTGTAGAGGCTCTGGCAGAATCCCTCAAACATTTCGGTTCAGTAGACATTCTGCTAAACAATGCTGCTGGGAATTTTGTGAGTCCCACTGAAGCATTGAGTCATAAAGCTTTCGATGTCATCACCGATATAGTACTAAAGGGATCATACAATACTACTCTGGCCTTCGGGAAACATTGGATCAAAACAAGACAATCAGCCCGAATATTAAATATCGTCACGACCTATGCTACTACAGGATCAGGCTATGTTGTCCCTTCATCCATCGCGAAAGCAGGCGTCCAAACCTTAACAAAAAGTCTGGCTGTAGAGTGGGCCAAGTATGGGATTACCATGAATGCCATTGCCCCAGGTCCATTCCCAACAGAGGGTGCCTGGGATCGACTCTTACCCCCAGGGCTGGAAAAAAAGTTTATTGACCGAATTCCGTTGAAGCGAGTGGGTGAACACATCGAGTTAGCCAATCTGGCTGCCTATCTGGTTTCGGATCAATCTCAATACATCAATGGTGAAGTCATTACTATTGATGGAGGGGAATGGCTAAAAGGAGCAGGTGAATTCAACTTTCTTGATGTACTTTCACCGGCTGAATGGAAGGCCATGGAATTACAGGTCAGAAAAGCCAATAAGAAGTAATTAAAATATCTGGAGGGAAATCATGAAATCATTTCTAAGAATAATTGTGAGCCTGGCAATGATCATTTTACTCTTGGGCTGTGCTGTGACCTATAGACCCATGAATGCCAGCGGTGGTTATGGTGAAAATCAATTAAATGAGAATACTTTTGAAGTCACCTTTGAAGGAAACCAATACAATAGTCTGGATGAGGTCAGGACATATTTGACCTTCCGTTGTGCTGAACTCACGTTAGAGCAAGGATTGTCACATTTCCTGATTGTTGAAGATGCCAGTTTTGAAGACGTTCCGGATAAAGAATTTGCAGATGGAGACCTGACTATTGAGACGCGTACTTCCATGTCTGGGGGTGTCAATACGAGTGTCCGAAGTACTTTTGGTGCTCAGGAAGTGACTTCCAACCCAGTTGGTAAATTTATCATCATGATGCGAGTGGGACCTGATCCAGTACATGCCACAGCCAGCATGGATGCTAAACAATTTATCGAGGCTAATGCCCATTTAATTAAGAGATAGGATTAAGTCTCAAGCATTTCAATCCAGATAGGGGAGGATACATAAATCCCCGGCCAGCGGGATCCATCACTGCTGATTTCTAGACGCACATAGGAATTATTTCGAACAGTGAATTCCTGAGTGAACTCACATTTTTCTAATATCTCGGAATCGTGAAAAAGAAGCGTCTCTTTCTGGGTGTCAAGGTTTCCTAAATAAAGCGAAACATCCATTAGTGATCCAAACTCTTCAGTACAAAGACCTGCACAAATTATTTTAAGTGTATCATTTTTCTTAGCCACAATAATGTCACCAACGCTATAGGATGTTTCTCCAGAGGTGATTGTGAGATCTCCGACCGGACCTGTTGAAAGGGCAGTGCGACGATGTTTCATGGCATCAACAAGATTTAACGGGTCAGCACTATCGCATTTAACAAGCGTCCTTGATTGCGCAAAAATCTGATCTTCATGGGTTCCCAATGACCACATAGGTAGTGTGACATGCCAATTTCTATTGAAATTGCCATGACCATCGCTACCACCATATACACCCAGTTTGCGACCCTTTAGCAGGGCATCAATCCAAAGTTGTCTTGAGGTATGAAAGGCATCGTAGGCTGGTGTGCCACATAATATTTGCACACCATCAAGTTCTGGGTTGAGGTGGTCCTGAGATTCCCAGAACCCGCGCTTAAGAAGCACCCGCTGGAACAATGGGAACTTATATGCGGTGTGAGCCCCTACAGAAAGTGTTTGTGGAGAACGACGCGCCAACACATCATCGATGCTTAGCTGGGACCTGAGTTTAGGCCAGTCCTCACCACTATCACCACTTCCTGGGAAGTATACCGGGTCATTAAAATGGAGTAGGTGGACCGTAGCACCTCTGGCATTGGCGACACTGATCTCTTCTCCAGGGATAATGTTGATATGATTTTGCTTATTTAATGTTGTGATATGCTCGCGACTTTGCTTCCACTTTTCCAACTCTGGATCATTCATCAAATAGTCATCAGGTTGATCATCGAGATCGTAGGAATGATCGGTAGCAGTGATAAAATCCAATCCCAGCAACTGAGCCGCCTTGCGGGTCTGCTCCAGCGAGGCGCCAAATTCGATCTGATCATTGGTCAGTGAACTGTGAAGATGAGTATCACCTGTTTGCCATCCCGTGAGTTTTGGTAAACCCTGGTTGGCAATGGTTACCCTCAATGGATTTTTACGGGTTCCACGATAATTATCAATCTGCATATGGCGCTTCTTTCCCGAAATGGAGTAAGTCAGTGTGGGGAAAATTTCAACTTCACCAAATGGAAGTTCGCAATCATCAAAGGAAAATTCAAAATCGATCTGTCTATCCTTGGAGTCTCGGTTTAAAACCCAATTCTGAGAACACAGTTTTTGATCATTTTGAGAAACTTTGATTTCAACAGATTCCAGCTTGACAGGATAGAGATGTGCATCCTTCACCACTAGAAAAATACTTAGTTTTTGACTAGGTTCCAATCGCCAGGGGGTATCAAAAATAAGCTCTGGCTCCCGCTTGAAATAACGACTAAAGGGAATACGGAATCTGAAGTGAGTTTCGGCATATAAACCGATGAGGGGTACCATATCCAGCAATTTGTCAGAAATGATATTGAAAGTATTTTCCATTGAGTATTAATAGGAATCTTAATGCAGGAAGGCAAGGAAAAAGGGTGAATTATCATCCATATGATGTGTCCCAAAAGAGACTTTTTTCTGGATGAGCCGCGTATTGGAATCCATAGGGAAATTCACATGCGCTGAGAAATACCTGCGTATAAAAAGTTTGCCATGATTTCAGCCCCCGGTTAACTTCGCGCCACTTAAGAAGGAGTCT
>Ga0008650_1001281_pt1 | contig 11470 bp, 9 predicted proteins | sample SaaInlV_150m_DNA_2_FD_59172 | JGI IMG/M metagenome (GOLD analysis project Ga0008650, IMG submission 59172) | Marine microbial communities from expanding oxygen minimum zones in the Saanich Inlet - SI037_S2LV_150m_DNA | ecosystem: Environmental > Aquatic > Marine > Intertidal zone ...
CCCCGCCTGACAGTGTCGGGCTCGGCTGGCCTAGCCCTAGGTACCCAAGGCCGATATCAAGCAGTGCCTTGAGTAGGCCCAGGGCCTTCCCCTTGCGCTTGGGGTCCATCTCTGTGTTCTCGATCCTCGCGTACGCCTCCTCGACGCTCAGGTCATAGAAGTCAGCTACCGAGAGCCTCTCACCGTTGAAGGTGATGAACGCCTCAAGCACCTCGTCCTTGAACCTGCGCCCGATGCAATCATGGCACTTGACCCACGCGCTGGGCAGGTACCTCATCTTCATCTCAAGGGCACCCATACCGTTGCACGTCGGGCATGCTCCCTCTGGTCTGTTGAAGCTGAAATGGCTTGAGCTGAGCCCCGTCTCTTCTGCGTAATGGTCCCTGATGATATCGCTGAGCTTTGTGTACGTGGCCGGGATGCTCCTGGGGTTCCTTCCGATGGGGCTCTGGTCCACCATGACCGCCTTGAGCGGGTTGGTGACCTCCTCGCATCCCTCGGGCTCGCCCTTCAGGCTTTCCACCAAGACGTCCTCGACCAGGGTACTCTTGCCACTTCCCGATACACCCGTCACCGCTGTGAGTCTGCCGTGTGGAATCCTGACATCTATTCCTTTCAGGTTGTGTTTCGTCGCACCGTAAATCTTGATGAATGTGTCTGCCTGTGGTCTCCTCTCGGCCTCCCTGGCCCTTTCCCTGAGGCTGAAGTACCTCCCTGTCACGGTATCTGATCCCCAGAGGTCACTCGGGGATCCCGTGAACACGATCTCCCCGCCATGAGCTCCAGCACCGGGCCCGATATCAACTGCGTGATCCGCCATTGCTGCCGCTACCCTGTCATGTTCGACGAAGATGACTGGACCCTTGAGCTCCCTGAACGCCGGGATCAGCCGCGCCACGTCGTGAGGGTGCTGCCCTATGGTCGGTTCATCTAGTACGTGGAGGACGTCCTCAAGCCTACTTGTGAGGGCCACCGCCAGCCTCACCCGCTGGGACTCCCCCCTTGATAACGTCGGGCTCGGCCTGTTGAGCTGGATGTACCCGAGTCCCACCTTCTTCAAGGCCTCAAGGCGCTTCGTGAACTCTAACTGGAGCCTCCTCGATTGTATTTGGTTATCCTTGAACACCTCAAGGGCGTCATCTACGCCAAGTTCCTGAAGCTCCTTGAAACCGTACCCTGCCCATATAACGCTTGCCGCCTCCGGGGGGAGGCCGGTATCCCCGCATTCAGGGCAGCCCTCGCCATTGCAGCTGGGGCAGTGCTGGTGGAAGTGGGTGGTTTTGAGGTCGCTGAACCATGTGCCGCACCGCCAGCAGACCGTTGAAGTCGAGTATGATATTTTTTGTCTCCCTGACTCTGTGATGATTGTGGTGGCACCTAGCGCACCGGCTCTCTCCACGAGCTCACGGAGGGTCTGTGGATCGGTACCGGATTTCAGGTCTGATAGGACTAGCTCGATGCTGTGGTTTTGGCTGGCGTCGAGTCCTTTTCCCTCGTATTTTTCTCCATCAACGATGATGTTTTCATCTCCGAACTCCTCCGAGAGCATCTCGAGCAGGGTCCTGTGGCTGCCGATGGCGTCGATAAGAAGCGGGACTGATATCCTCTGGGCCTCCCCTATGCTGTCCACTATCTCGTCCACAGTCTGGACGCTCAACAACTCGCCACACTCTCTGCACTTTCTCACGCCGAACCTCGCGTAGAGAAGCCTCAGGAAGGGATGGAGACCAGATGCTGTGGCAACGGTGCTGTTTGGGTTCCTGTTGAGAAGGTTCTGTCCAACTGCCACGGCTGGCCCAAGCCCAGTTATCTCGTCCACGTCTGCGGGAGTGAACCTCTGGCTGGCCCTGCCGAACTCGTAGACCTCCTGGAACCTCCTGCGTGACTCGTGGTAAATTGTTTCAAAGATCAGACTGGTCTTTCCACTGCCGCTGACGCCCGTAACTACTGTGAGGCCGTCCCCGAACTCCGCATCAACATCTCGTAGGTTGTTCTCCCTCGCACCCTTGACCCTGATCTTCAAACCGTTCCCTTTGATTTCTGGTGGTGACGCTTATGAAAGGTGGGATTATTCTTCCCCGTGGAAACGGTCCATGACCCTTAACGTCTGATCGATGGGCAGGGCATATCTCGTGTTGCCCCTGTACCCCGTCATGGTCTCGGCCATGAACAGGGCGTTGATGATGGCCTCCTCGGTGGACTCCACGACGCCCTTGTAGAGGGGGCTCAGGAAGCCGTCATCCCTGGGATCTCCCATCTCCATTGATTCAAGGTAGTCATCCCTGCTCACTCCCTTGGTGGTGAACGAGATGGCGTAGTCCCCGCTGCCGTTGCTGCTGTAAGTGCCCGTCCTTGCCAGTCCAAGGGTGGTCCTCTTGGCTAGCTTCCAGAGCAGCCGGGTCTCGATGTCGATATCGGTGGCGACGATCATCATGATGCTGTTGCCCGGGCTTTTCTCAGGCTCGGATGGCAGCTCCACTTTCTTGCCGATGGGTGCCCCGAGGATGGTCAGGTCTTCCTTTCTACCGCAGTTGAGCTGAACCAGCACCCCAACTGTGGCTGCCCCAACCTTCCTGCTTGATGTCCCTATCCCGCCCTTGAAGCCGTAGCCTGACATAGGGGTTCCCGCCCCAACCGAGCCCTCCCCTGGTCTTCCACTTCCTTTCCTTGCCCTCTCAATGGCCTCGTAGACGTGCTCCCTTGATATCGATCTTGCGAAGTTGTCAGTGAGGTATCCCCCATTGGTCTCCCCCACCAACGCGTTGAGGCTCCTTGGCTTGTAGCCCATAATATCGACGTAATAGTCTATCACGACATCTGCGACCCTATATGTGTTCAGGGTCTCAGTGAGCATGATAGGCGACTCTATCCTGCCCTCGAATAATACCTGGCTAAGACCCACGGTCTTACCGAACCCGTTGAGAATGTCCACTGCCGCCGGGACGGGATCCTCGTACAGGTTACCGCTGTGAGGAGTGATTGCTGTGACGCCCGTTCTGATATCATTGCCCTCGATAACGGTTACATGACCCACGCCGACCCCCTCCACATCAGTGATCGCGTTATGTTTCCCCGTTTCCATATCGCCGGGTATATACCCCATATCTCTGATTCTTTGCCGCTTCATAACTAACCCATGCCCTTTGACCGATTAAGCAATTCCATGGAAATATATTGGATGGGACGCATTCACCACTGATACCATTGAGCCGAGAGGACTTCATTGAGCTGTACCAGAGCCTGGGTGCCACTTTGACTGGGGACGAGGTTACCCCAAAGACGTTGCGTGTGAACCCCCTCGCCACCGATGAATCAACCTTGATAAAAACACTCACAGCTCAGGGAGTGGATCTGGAGAAAATACCCTTCCTCGACTATGGGTACAGGATTATTTCCTCCCCGTTCAGTCTGGGCGCATCAATTGAATACCTATTGGGCCACTACTTCCTCCAAGAAACAGCCTCCCAGCTACCAGCGCAACTCCTCGCCCCCTCCGGCGAGGACAATGTGCTTGACATGGCCTCTGCACCGGGGGGCAAGACCACCCAGATGGCGGCCTACATGGGGAACGGGGGGGTGATAACCGCCGTTGACGTGAACAGGCTCAGGCTCTACGCGCTAGAGAACAATCTTGAGCGTATGGGAGTGAGGAACACGGTGGTCTACAATATGGACTCCCTTGATCTGCCCGACGAACCAATGTTCACCAAGATACTCCTGGACGCACCGTGTTCAGGCAACTACGTTACGGATAGCCGATGGTTCGGTAAGAGAAAGAAAGCTCATATCCAGCATAACTTCATGATGCAGCGAAAGCTGCTAACCAAGGCCGTGAGCCTCCTTGAGAAAGGCGGCGCTTTGCTCTACTCCACGTGCAGCCTTGAGCCTGAGGAGAACGAGCTCAACGTCCAGTGGCTCCTAGAAAACTACGATGTGAAGCTCGGTGATATCGACGCCCCGGGCTCCCCGGGAGTGACAGAGATCTTCGGAGACCTGTTGGATGAATCAATTAAGAAATGCAGGAGGCTGTGGCCCAACGATGTGGGCACCCAGGGCTTTTTCATAGCGAGGGCGGTGAAGCAATGAGGCTTCTGAGAAAGTTCCTGATCCAGGTGGGCAGCAAGTACCGACCTGAGGATCTGTTGACCATCAACAACAAGCGTTTCATTGAGCCAGTGGATGCACGCCTTCCACGGGACAAGATGACGTACAACGGCCAGTACCTCGGCATGAACAGGAAGTGGTTCATCCCAAGCAACCTGCTCCTCCAGAAACTGGCCAAGGAAGAGGAGACAAAGAAGGCGTACGTTGACAGGGACGCGGCCTGGTTCTTCGTAGTGGGCAGGGACATCTTCGAGGAGAACATCCAGCGGTTCGAGGGTGATGTAAAGCTGGGCAGATACTGTCTCGTCATGTACGGAGAGAGCTGCATAGGATACGGGCGATACGAGACATCAGGCAGTCTGAGGGTTGTCAAGAACATGTTTGATGTCGGGGATTTCCTCAGGCGGGAGTAGTAGCCTCCAAACTGTTTTATCATTTTTTAACTGATTGTGTACCATGAGCATATATTCTAGGTACGGCGTCAAGCGAGTAGTGAACGCCGCTTTCCATTTGACAAGGCTGGGTGGAAGCACCCTAACCCCCAAGGTTCGTGAGGCCATGGATGAGGCCAACAAGTCATATGTCTACATGTGGGACCTCATCAAGAATGGTGGGGAGCACATCGCAAAGGAGATCAACGCGCCGGCCGCGTGGATCACGAGCGGGGCGTTCAACGCCCTTGTACTGGCTGCAGCGGCTTGCATGGTGGGCGATGACCCGGAGGCTATGAGAAAGCTGCCCCACACCGAGGGAATGAAGAATGAGATCATAATCCAGCGCAGCGCAAGGCTTCTGGTTTACGACAGGAGCATGGAGGTAGCAGGGGGCAAGTTCGTCTTCGTCGGCGACGAGAACTGGGGGTGCTCACCGGAGCAGATGGAGAGGGCAATCACAGACAAGACCGCTGCCATCCATTATGCCTACCCTGCCATGCGTAGATCAACTGTATGCCCACTTGAGAAAGTGCTTGAGATCGGGAAAAAGTACGGCGTCCCAGTCATCGTTGACGCGGCCGGTATGACCTATCCCAAGGATGTCCAGGCCAAGTTTATGGAGATGGGCTGCGACTTGGTAGCCGTCGGCGGCAAGTACGTCGGAGGTCCCAACAGCACGGGCTACATCTACGGCAGGAAAGAGCTGATAGAAGCCATTTCCCTGCACAGTTTCATCGGGGCAGAGGCGGGACCCAAAGAGCAGAGCGGCTTCTACAGGAGCCTTGGCAGGGGCTACAAGCTTGACAGGCAGGAGGTCATAGGTCTGCTCGTCGCGTTCGACGAGTGGATGGAGATGGACCACCACAAGGAGAGGTTCCAGCCAGCCTGGGTTAAGACGCGGAAAATCGAGAAGGGCATCAAGGATTTACCTGGGCTCAAGGACGCTAGGATACAGTACTATCCAAAATCAGGCGAGGGCACAGGGTACCACACAATCGGGCTTCAGGTCAGCCTAGACCTCAGTGTAGATGAGACCAACAAGGTGATCAGGTCACTGAGGGAGGGCGACCCTGAGGTATGGGTCAGGAACTGGGGTCAAAGCAGCGATTTTATCATAAACGCGATCAACTTGCAATCCGGTGACGAGGATATCATCGTCCATAGGTTCAAGGAAGTCTTCGGTTAGCGTTGGAGACCGTTAAACGGCTCCGAGTTGGCTTCGGCAGGGACATGAACCTGCTTACAAGTAGTATGTTCACCCGCCGCATCGTAATGGGATTCCTGCAGGTTGTCAGGGCCATCTATTTCGCATTGCTGGGCTTCAGCCCGGTGGAGATTGGGCTTCTGCTGAGTATCGCCACCTTCCTCAGCGCCCTCCACCACATCACCTTCGGCTACCTCTGCGACAGGTACGGCAGGAAACCGTTCCTTATTCTGGGGACCCTTTTCGCCGCTGCGCGTACCGCACTTTTCGCGGTTTCAACTGATTTCTGGATGCTTGCACTAGCCCAGAGCCTCGGTGCCATGGGTGAGGGAGTGGGCGCAGGCCAGCCAGTGGTGTCAGGGTACATCACTGACAAGGTCGAGGCCCAGGACAGGCCAAACATCTACAGCACCATGGCCATAACAAACAGTTTAGCATCGACAATCGGGCTGAGCTTCGGCGGCCTTCCCATCCTACTTGAGAACCGCTTCGCTTACGATGTTGTATCCGCTCATCAGCTACTCTGGTGGGCATGCACTGCGGTGAACCTGATCTCCCTTGTGTTCCTTTTCCCACTGAAAGAGGGCAGGAGGGTGATGAGGAGCGATGGGAAGCAGGGAAAGGGCCCAGGTATCAAGAACTGGGGCGTCATAACAAAATTCAGCCTCACCCGCAGCACGAGCGGTTTGGGCTGGGGCATGATTGACAGCCTCATGACCCTGTACTTTTTCCAGCGGTTCATGGTGGGCACCGATATCCTCGGACCCATATACGCCTTCGCCAGGTTCCTAAGCATATTCACGTACCTTGTCACTCCGAGGGTGGTTGAGAGATACGGAGCGATTCCGACCATAGTAGCTACCCGTATGATATCCGCAGGAGTGACCGTGCTGTTCGCGTTATCAAGCTGGTACCCGATGGCGGTTCTCTTTATGGTGGTAAACAGGATTATCGTCCTCTTCACGATGCCCATCAGGCAGACATTTGCGTCAGGCATGGTATCACCGGAGGAGACGGCTACGGCTATCGGTATCAGCAACTCCGCGAGGATGGGAGTGAGGACACTGGCCCCCACTCTGGCCGGATACATGTTCGAGTCCATCAGCATGACGCTTCCCTTCTTCACAGGTGCTATTTTGATGGCTGTCAACGGTGGGCTTTTCTGGACGTTCTTCAGACCGAGGGCGCCTAAAAACCCTCCAAATCCTTAACCAACGGGAGCGATTATCGTTCTCCATGGAAAGGGAAGATGCTCTCAGGCTCGTCGAGAAGTCATCAAAGCGGGAACACTCCCTTCTCGTGTCAAGGATTATGGTCGAACTGTCTTATGCCCATGGAGAGGACGTGACTAACTGGGAATTGGCTGGGCTGCTCCACGACCTGGACTACGACTCCACCGTTGATGACCGTGGACGGCATGGGGTCAGGGCGGCTGAGGCACTATCCGGTCTGCTAGATGACGCGGTCATTCATGCGATTAAATCTCATGACCACCGATCAGGACATCAACCCAGTTCCCTTCTCGACCATAGCCTTAGGTTTGCTGACGCGGTATCAATACTTCTCACGGAACCGGATGAAATCATAGAAGGGAAGCCATGGATCAGGGATATTATCGAGGGTTATCAGTTGCCTGAAGGTTTGAGCATGTCCGAGTTAGTCAGGCTGTCCTCTCAGGGTAATTAACGTCCAGTCCCAGAGCTTGTCCTGGACCTCCTCATCGTGGGCGATGTCCGCTGAACTTGCCTCCCTCTTCTTGGCGAATGTTTTACCCGACACTTTCTCAAGCTCCGAAGCGGTAGCCGCCCAGATGCTGGTCTCGGCCCCCTTCTCCGCGCTTGTCTGGATGGGACGAACTATCGCGAACGCTATCCTGTCCCTGAGTCCGCCCATGTTGGTTCCAAGATTGGTTGCCACGAACCCCGGCTCAACCACATTTGCTGTGACGCCTGTCCCCACTATCCGCCTGGCCAATGCGTAGGTATAGGTCGTGACGATGAGCTTGCTGTTGGCGTACTGCTTCATACTGCCGTAGCCCTTTTCCATCATGATGTCATCAAAATTGATCTTGCCCGTTTTGTGCATACCCGAGCTGATGTTGATGACCCTGGAGGGGGAGGTCTCCCTCAGTGTGGGCAGCAGGTTGTGGGTCAGCCTGAACATGCCAAGGTAGTTGGTCGCGATGGTCTTCTCGAAACCCACCTCGGTCTCATGACGCTTGCTGAACGCCGCACCGGCGTTGTTAATGAGCACGTTGAGGCACATGAATCGTTCCTTGAACGCGTCGGTGAACCTGTCAACGCTTGCTATGTCGCTGACATCACAATGCATCAGGTAGATACTGCTGGAGCCAGACTCCTGCTTGATCTCTGCCATGGCTATCTCCCCCTTGTCCATGTTCCTCACCACCATGACAACGGTGGCCCCTTTCTCCGCGAGCCCCTTGGCGGTATGGTAACCTATTCCGGAATTGGCACCAGTGACGATGCAGACCTGGCCAGTGCAGACCTTTTCACTCATGTTTCCTACTTACCCCTCGTCGTCTTAAAAACCGTCCCCGCAAGTGTCATTTATCCCCTCCACCCCTGATAGTTAGGTGACATTTTTGGGTGAAACGTTCAAGGTCCACGGCTACACCGAGGACCAGCTCATGTCCATGAAAAAGGACAACTTGAGGGCGGTGTTCCATGAGAGAACCCACCACACCATCGAGGTCTATTACTACCGGATACTCAAAGGGGGCTACGAGATGCCCAAGGACTATGGCGTCGTGGCAGGGAAGCTCCTTGAGATCTGGAAGAACCGTGGTTTTTCCCTTGACCCTCCTGACATCCAGTGGTGCATCAAGTACATCGATGCCGCGAGAAAGATGAGGGAGGGAAAGGACCCTGGGCTGTCGGTGACCCCGTGGGAGAGCTTCACCGAGGCCGATGCGGAGACCATCGAGCGGCTCATCTACGGCAGGAAGAGCATCAGGCAGTTCAAGACCGCCCCAGTTCCCGATCACTTGATCAGGCGTATCCTCAAGGCGGGTCTTTACGCCCCCCACGGATGCAATGTGGGCTGCACAAGGTTCCTGGTTCTCAGGGACCCCGAGGAGCAAAAGCTGGTGAGCAGCGATATCCCCATAGAGAACTGTGTCATGGTCGTGGTGCTCCAGGAGCTAAGCATGTACCACACTATGCGCTTTGAGAAGTTCGTGCCCCAGAACTTGTACTTCGATGCAGGGGCGGCGGCCGACCACATAAGCCTCATGGCCCACGCGCTGGGGCTGGGACACTGCTGGCTCACCCATGGCGAGGAGACGCAGAAAAAGCTCAGGGAGCACTTCAACCTGAGCCCGACTATGACCAGCAGGAACCACATAATCATCGGATGGCCCGACGAGGAGACACTGAAATCAGAGAGGATGAATTTGGACGAGGCGATCCTCAACTAGGTGCGTCTCTTGAAGCCCCTTCTTCTCTTCGACATGGATGGTACCCTGATTATTCTGAAGCACAGGCCCAAGTACAGGGGGACAATCACCCATCACACGCCGTACATGTCTATCAAGGTCCGGATGAAGGAGATAGCCGTGAGGCACGGCGTACCTGCCGAGGAGATCACGAGCATGAACAGGATGGCCCATATATGGAACCGGGTGAGGCGTTATCTGGAAGAGGATGGGCAGAGTCAGGAGGAGGTCCAAGAGATCATGGATGAGATCAACATCCCTTTCATGGTGGAGGAGCGGTCCGAGCATAAACAAAGTGTCCTCCTCCCCGGTACCCTTGCTGGTCTCTATGCCCTAAAATCTATGGGATACGAGATGGGGCTCGTGACCACGGCGTCCAGGAAGTCGTATGATCGCCTGAGCACAAGCGATGATTATGGCAGTTTCGGTGATTTTTTCCCACTATCCATAACTAGGGACGATTGTGACTACATTAAGCCCGACCCCGAGCCAATAAACAGGATGATGGAACTCTGCGGGAGGGATGACGTGGTCTACGTCGGTGACTCTGACCACGACGCCCTAGCTGCAAAGGCGGCTGGAGCACGTTTTGTCCTCATAAACACAAGGAATTACGACAAGGAGATCATCAACTCGTTCAGTACTGACGGTGTCATCAAAAACCTGTCCCAGCTCCCTGAGCTGCTAAACAATTTACCCTAGCAAACCTGTGTGGGCCAGAACTATCCTGAGCCCGATGAGTATCAGCACCAGTCCACCGAAGACCTGAGCCTTTTTACCGAACCTCTGCCCCGTCCTGTTACCTATATTCAATCCCACGAACGTGAAGATGAGCGTCCCCGCGCCCATATACAGGCTGGGCACCCATATGCTGAGTCCCTGTACGCTGAAACTTAACCCAACCGCCAGGGCGTCAATGCTCACCGCAATGGTGAACATCAGCAGGCTCGCCATCCCCAGCAGCTCTTTTGCGTCGATTTCCTCGGCGTTCTCGTCCAGCCCTTCCTTCAACATCTTGCCACCAACGATGGCCAGTAGAATGAAAGCGATCCAGTGGTCCCACCTCTGAATCAGTTCCAGGACACATGAGCCCAGGAACCAGCCCGCCGTGGGCATTATAATGTGGGCTATGCCGAATATTCCGCTGACCTTCAACGAATCAGCGAGCTTGACCTTACCAAGACCGAAACCAGCAACCAGCGCGACGCTGAACGCGTCCATAGCCAGTCCCACTGACAACAGCAGAACTGAGTAAATGTCCATAGTCTGGCTCATATCGGTCTACGGATTTCAGGTTTGGCTCTGTTTAAGGGTTATTCCCTATAGAAGTAGGGAACCCTGTCAAGGGGCGCGTCAACCTCGATCCAGACGCCTCCCCTGTGAACCTCACCGGTGTCCCCCTCCCTCCACCTTGCCCCGCCGGGCAAGTACAGGTTCCTTGACCGTTTCCCCGCTTCAAGGATGGGTGCCACCATGATCTGTGACCCGAACATGAACTGGTCCCCAACGTGGCACTGCTGGTCCTCGGGGAAATCATAATATAGTGGCCTCATCACGGGCGCGCCCGTCAGGTGCGCCTCTCTCATCTGGTCGAGAATATATGGTCGCAGCTTCTCCCTGAGCATCAGCAACTCCTTGATGATCTCGTAAGCCTCGTCGCCGAAGCTCCAAGCCTCGTTTGGTCCACCAGTGACGCCCACCGTGGGATTCCTGTGCCCGTGAAGCCTCATGACGGGGCTGAATACGCCGAACTGGAACCAGCGGATGAGCAGTTCCCTGAACTCCGGGTCATCTGGGTCTCCCCCGTGGAAGCCACCGATGTCCGTGTTCCACCACGGGATACCGCTCATGGAGATGTTGAGGCCGGCCCTGACTTGGGTCCTGAACGCCTCAAAGGTGCTGGGGATGTCACCGCTCCAGACGAGGGCACCGTATCGCTGGCTACCGGCCCAAGCTGAGCGGGTCAGGAGTATGATCTCTTCCTCCCCCTCCGCCGTCATCCCATCGTGGAATGCCTTGCTGTTGAGCATGGGGTAGATATTGGTCACCATCTCACCGTTGCCGATGTGGTACCTCAGGTTCTCGGGGCTCAGGGGATATATCTCGGGCTCACAGGCGTCAAGCCACCACGTCTTGATTCCATGCTTATAGTAGCCCTCCTTGGCCTTCCCCCAGACGTAGCGCTGCGCATCAGGGTTCGTGGCATCATAGTAGTACATGTGTAGCGGACCCTCAGGTCTCTTGTCTAAGAACTGGGTGTGTGACTCGTCC
>Ga0008650_1001301_pt1 | contig 11393 bp, 7 predicted proteins | sample SaaInlV_150m_DNA_2_FD_59172 | JGI IMG/M metagenome (GOLD analysis project Ga0008650, IMG submission 59172) | Marine microbial communities from expanding oxygen minimum zones in the Saanich Inlet - SI037_S2LV_150m_DNA | ecosystem: Environmental > Aquatic > Marine > Intertidal zone ...
CTCCCGCGATGCAAGATTTTGAAATCGCCGCCGCGAGCCCGCCGATTCCCACGTGCGCGATCGACGTGAAAAGATTTTCTCCGTGCGCCGCGAAAATTTTTCGAAACCGCGCGAGTGATTTTTCAGCGGAAATTTTCGGAACGACGGATTTTGAAAGTTTGTGCGCAGCGGAAAATTCGCTCCCGCCAAACTCGGAAAACGTGTCGCCGATCAGAAAAATTTTGTCGCCGGCGAATTTGAAATCGAGCGTCTGCGTGCGCGCTGCGTCCGAAATCACGCCGAGCGCGGAAATCAGCAGCGTCGGCGGAACGGAAATTTTGACGGGATTGTCGTCCGCGTCGAATCCTTTGAAATCGTTGAACATCGAATCTTTTCCGGAAATGAACGGCGTGCCGAAAATTGTCGCGGTTTCAAAACACGCGTGCGCCGCGGCGAGCAACTGCCCGAGCCGCTCGGGTTCGTCCGAGCTGCACCAGCAAAAATTATCCATAATTGCGAGCGAATCCACGTCCGCGCCGACCGCAACCGCCGCCGCGACACAGTCGTCGATCGCACCAGCCGCAGCAGAAAAAGCGTCCGATTCGGTTGCGCGCGCGCCGAGCGATTGCGATAAAACGACGGCTTTTTTTGAATCCAAAACTGGCCGCACCACCGACGCGGTTCCGTTGACACGACCCGGTCCCTGCAGCGGTTTGACGACGCTGCCGCCCAAAACTTCGTGATCGTACTGCTGCGAAATCCACTCGTTCGACGCAACATTTGGTCGCGCGATCATTTTCAAAATTTCGGATGAAAAATCTGAAATTTCTGGCAATTTTATTTTTTCGGAAACGGAAACTTGCGGCACGGATTTCAAATTTTCCCGCGGCCAGCCCGACGCGAGAAATCCGAGATCGAGATCGAACACTTTTTGGTTTTTGAAAAAAATGCAGCCGCGCCCCGAATCGGTAAATTCTCCGACGATCGTGGATTCGACGCCGCGTTTTTTTAAAATTTGAACAAATTCGTCGGCTTTTTCCGCAGGAACAGAAAATGTCATTCGCTCCTGCGATTCGGAAATCCAAATTTGCCACGGCGCGAGATTTGGATATTTGAGCGGCACGCGATCGAGAAAAACTTCAAATCCGCCCGCCTCGTCGCCGAGCTCGCCGATCGTTCCGGAAATTCCGCCCGCGCCGCAGTCGTGCACGGAATTTATGAATCCGCCCTCGCGCAGTTCGCGGATCACCGCGTCCGAAAGTTTTTTTTGCGTGATCGGATCGCCGATCTGCACCGCCGTCGCGGGACTTCCCTCGTCCAAACTTTCGGAACTGAAAGTTGCGCCGTGAATTCCGTCGACCCCGACGCGGCCGCCCGCGACAATAATTTTGTCGCCCGCGACGGCTGATTTTTCACTGGAATCGCGCCCGTCAAGTTTTCGCGGAATCAGTCCGATCGTGCCCGCAAAAACGAGCGGTTTTCCTGCGTACCGATCGTCGAAAAAAGTGAATCCCTGCGGCGACGGAATCCCGGACTGGTTGCCACCTTCGTTGATTCCCGCGACGACGCCGTCGAGAATTTCTCGTGGTTGCAGCGCAGGATTTGATTTCTTTTTTCCGCGAAAAAGTTCGATTTTTTTTCGTGGATCTCCGGTACAAAATCCGTACCGATTGATCACCGGACGCGCGCCGCGGCCATACCCGAGACAATCGCGGTTGACGCCGACGATCCCGGTCATCGCTCCGCCGAGCGGATCGAGCGCGGACGGCGAGTTGTGCGTTTCCATTTTGTCGGACACGACCCAGTTTTCGTCGAAAACGATTCCACCGGAGTTGTCGCTGAAAACGGAAACACAGAAATCTTTTTTCCCTTTTTTCCGGCGAATTTCCTCGGTCGCGCGACGGATAAATTTTTTGAAAATTCCTTCCGCGTGCTCGTCGATCGGGTTTGCGAAAATCGTGTGCCGGCAGTGCTCCGACCAAGTTTGCGCGATCGATTCGAGTTCAACGTCGGTCGGATTTCTTTTTTCTGCACGAAAATAATCGCGAATCGTGTGCAGGTACAAAAGTGAAAGCGCGAGCGGCCCGCGGTGCGTTCCGTCGGAATTTTTGATTCCTTTTTTTCCGAGCTCAATTAATTCCTCGTCAGAAATTTCTAAATTTATTTCGTCTGCAGTCAAATGATCATTTTGAATCGAAACTTTTGGAACAAATGTTTCCATCCCGCCGGCGGAGAAAAAATCGTCCGCGGATTTTACCGCCACGCGCTGAATCATCGGATTGGCAAACATCCAGCCAATTTTTTCGGCATCTTTCAAATCCAAACCAGCGCCAGAAACGCACAACAACACGGAGGAAAAAACGCCCTCGGCGTGCGGATCAAATTTCACTTTGAGAAGATCTTCGATGGTCTCCACCACGGTGCGCCCGACGTTGTCGGTGACGCCCGGGAGAAATCCGATTTCGATCGCCCAGTCAAATTCACGGGTGAAATCAGGTTCGTCAACACTGAAATTTTCGTACACGGGATTTGTCAACGCCTGCCCAATTTTAATTTTTTCGGAATCGGAAAATTTCCGTGCGATCGTGAAAATATCCGCGGTTTCGACGCGCGTGATCGGCAGTCCAGAATTTTGGATTTTTTGGGAAAAAGCCGCGCCACGAGGATCCTCGACACGGTTCTGGATTTCGATGCGAAATGCGTTCATAAATTTCGAAAAAGACGTGCCGAGTGTACCGCGTCCGAAAAATATTTCAACGGAAAAGAAAAAAAGACCGGAAGACGCAACATGCATCAACCGGTCAAATAGTTAAAAAGCTTTCATTTCTAATTTTTGAAATAAAAACAAAAGCAGGAGATGCCGAGCAATTGCCACTCGAATAATCTATCAACCAAACCTAAAAATTTATGTTTGCTCGACATCTTTATAAAATAAAACAATAAACAATCACCAACTTGTGAAGAAATCTCAAAAAAGAAACAAGCCGGTGAAAAAACTCTCGCACGCGGGAGTTATCACACCGACCAATCAGAAAGAAAGCTATCAAAGAACTTTCGAGCGGAGATGGAGATTTTTTCTGCACCCCACAGAACGAAGTAATCTCTTTTTACGAAAATCAAAAAAAAAGTCAAGAAAAAAAGAGACAGTTGAGCTAAGTCGAACTGTCTCTAATCACGTCAGTCATAAAATTTTTGGAAAAGAAAAACTGACGCAGTTTCGACGGGTAACGGTAATTTATTTTCACAATAGATGTATGAGGTATTTCCCCGCCGAAAAAATATTTTGCGATCAAATCGACAAAAAAACGCTCGCACGCGAAAGTTATTTTGTCGATCTAACTTGAGTTTTTCTCTAATTTTTTGAACTGGCGTCAAAGATCACTTTCGGTGAAATGTTCGCCCGCAGAAAGTTCTGCGCCAATCCATTCACAACCGAACTATTTTTCTTTTAGCACAAACTTAAAAAACAAGTCAAGCATTTTTGAAACCGCTCAAAATTGAGTTTTAGAAAAAGTTTGACAGAAACAGACTTTTTAATAAACTCGCGTGGCAAATTTTTGATTTTTCCACATGCTCGTGATTCGATTTTCCAGAATTGGACGTAAAAAACAGGCCTTTTTTAAACTCGTTGTTGCTGAAAAAGCACGCGCAGTTCAGAAAAAAATCACCAAAGATCTCGGGTATTTCAACCCGCTTTCCGATGGAGGAAAAGGCGAATTTGTGTTTGATGCCGACTCGATCAAAAAATATATTGCCAACGGTGCGCAGCTTTCTCAGACTGCCGCGCGAATGTTGACGAAAAATGGCGTCAAAGAAGCAGAAAAATTCATTGAAAAACGAACCACAAAACCAAAAAAAGAAAAAGCTCCCGCACCTGCGCCTGAAACTGCGCCAGTTGCCGAGGCAGCTCCGGCCGAAGAAACTCCTGCAGAAGAAAAAACGGAATAATTTTTTAGTTTCTGGATGGATGATAAATTTCCCGCTCTCGATTTTGTTCGGTACGTTCTTGGACAAATTTGTGCTTCTTCTGATGAAGTCGACGTCGTCGTGACACACGATGATCGCGGCACGCTTTTGACAGTGCACGTCAACGACGCAGACATGGGACGATTGATCGGAAAAGACGGACAAACTATTTCCGCGCTTCGCACGCTTCTCAACGTGATGTCTGCGCGAGAAAATAAACGGTTTTATTTAAAAATTCAAGACCCAGTTGAAAAATAATTTTCGATTGTGCTAGAATCTTCGTGACTTTTTAAGATTGTTTTTAAAATGGGCGACGATCGTGTGGTTCCGGCAGTTCAGTACCTCGACACCACTCCTCCGGATGCAATGACGACTCCGGCTTTTGGCGGTGTCCCGACCACCGCTGGCGGTGTTCCGTTCAACGCGACCGCCGACACAGTTGCGCATCTGGGAAATTACACGCTGATGGATTTGGTACAAATGTTTGTTCCGATCGCATTTATCATCGCAGCCGGACTCGCGGCTGTTTTCATCTTCATCGGTGGAATGAATTTTATTCTCTCCGGTGGAAACGAAGAAAAAATAAAAACCGCCGTCAACACGATCCGATACGCGATTGTGGGACTGGTCGTCACAATTTTGAGTTTCACGTTTGTGACGATTGTCGGACGTATTTTTGGACTGGATTTCATCAGTTACCTCAACTACGCCAAAATCCGCGAATCGATCACGCTGATGATAAATCCTGCGGCAGACAACAACACACAACATTTTACACTGCCGCGGCAGTAAATTTTTTCAAATGTGTTTTCAAAAAAAATCATTCCCGGAAAAGGATCCGGAGAAAAATTTTTGCGACACAAGATTTTGTTTGCAATCCTGGCTCCTCGACGCATTTTTCCCGGCGAAATGTCTGACGTGCGGCCGCGCGGGCGATTTTTTGTGTGAAACACATCGCCAGTTTCCACCGGCGCCCCAGAACGAAGCGCAATTTCAACATCTCGATGAAATTTTTGCAGCCACCGAGTACTACGATCCGGTGGTGAAAAAGTCGGTAGAATTTTTTAAATTTCGCGGATTTTCAGCGTTGGCAAAAATTTTTGCAGAAACAATTGTCGAGCGCGTTCCCGATAATTTTTTAGAAAATGCGATTCTCGTGCCGATTCCCCTGCACTGGACACGGAAACTTTGGCGCGGATTTAATCAAGCCGACGTGCTCGCACGAGCGATTTTGGAAAACCGAACCCGGGATCTAGATCCCGGGTTCGAATTAAAATTTGATTTAAAACGCGTTCGTCGCACGCACCAGCAAGCACGACTGGGAAAATCTGCTCGCAAAAAAAATCTTGACGATGCGTTTTTCTGGTGCGGAGAAAATCTGGCAGGGAAAAAAATCGTACTGGTCGACGATGTCGTCGCCAGCGGATCAACACTGGATGCGGCTGCCGCAGTACTGAAAAAATCTGGTGCAAAAGCAGTTCACGCGGTGGTTTTTGCGCGCGGCGGGAAAACCAAAGAACCCGGGTTCGATCAATCAAACACCGATTCAAAATCTTCCAGCGCCTGAGCCGAATCCGCTTTTTCGCTCACCCACTCCCAATCTTGCGGATTTGAAACGATTTTATGATGCACCGCATTCTGCAAAATGTACTGCGTGAGCTGCGCGAGATATTCGTCATCGTCGACCAATTTTGCTTGAAATCGCCCCTCAAAAACTGGCTGTTTCATTCCTTTTTTTACAGAATCACCGTATTTTGCGTTGAAAAATGCAGCGTACGACTGTTGAACGCGATTCATAAATTCTGATATTTTTGAATTGGGAGTTGGTTTTTCAAATATTAAAAAATGGAAATGGTTTGGTAATAAACACCACGCCAAAACTCGAACCGACGGATACAAATCAAGATATCGAATAATATTTTCCCCAAATCGCTGAAAATCTCGATCCTCAAAAAAGAGTTGCTGCTTATTGTATCCACGGTTGTAGATATGATAAAACCGTTCCGTTTCCAATATTCTACGTGGCATCCTAATTATTGTATGTTAGTGAAAAATTGTCGTCAACTTTTTAGAACCCGGGATCTAGATCCCGGGTTCTAGTTTTCCACGAATCATTTGTTCGCCCACTCACATCCCTTGACATTTTTCGTTGTTTTTTGAACCCGGGATCTAGATCCCGGGTTCGGTTTCCTTCCTCATCCCGGGTTCGGTTTTTCCACAAATCATTTGTTCATCTCACCTCCCTTGACATTTTTCGTTGTTTTTTGAACCCGGGATCTAGAACCCGGGTTCGGTTTTAAAAAAAACCACCGCACAAAAAAAAGACCGGTCTCTTCGAGACCGGCCTTTTTTGCTCGCCCCCCGCTTTCGCGGGGGGATTTCCTGTTTCATAACAATTTACTTTTCTTTTTGAGAATTTTTAAATCTCAAAATTAGTCACTGTTTACTTTTGCAGTCGTGTCAATATTGAGCAAGTATCCGTTCAACCAATCAGCAGATGTATCTGAGTGAGAAGTTGAAGACTCATCTGACCACACAACAGTTCCTGCTGCTGCAGCACGTGTTGTTGCACCGGCATGAGAATTATCGGTTGAAATAGTAACAGACACTGTATCATCATCAGCCGCAGGCGTTCCTGCTGTTGTATTCTCCGTATTATTCATAAGAAGTGCGTACGTTCGAGAATCACCAGCAGACAATTTCTGATTGGCGAATGTGACCGTAACCGTTCCAGTAATATCATCAGCTGCTGTGTACGTATCTGCAATCGCAGATGTTACAACCGCAGTATTGTCGATATTTCCGTCCGTTTTCACTTGTTTTACTTCGAATACAGCATCTGCTGAAGCTTTCATTCCAGCAAGATTCACTGTGAATTTCAATTTACCCAATTCAATTTGACGTGCGCTATCCGCAGTCACGACAAATCGGTAAATTTCTTGTGAAGCCGCAAGCGGTGTTCCACTAAAATTCTGTGTTGCTGCGTGTCCAACCGACATTTCTGTTCGGTATGCGACAAACTCTTGTCCGGTGACAGAATTTGCAGTGACATTCGCTGTTGCCAAATCAGATCCAGTAGCAGCCGTAACTGCTTCCACTCCATTTTCTTGCTCAGATGTATCTAACGCAAGAGTAAGTCGTTTTCCTGTCTGATCAGCCTGAGTGATATCGCGAACACTCACTTTGATTGACACGTATGTCGACTCGTCTTTTGGAACGCTGATGCGATCCGCATTTCCGAGTTGGAAGTGAAGATCTCCGCCTGTCATCTGTTTTGTCTGAACAAGTTGTCCAGCAGCATTATAAAGCTTGAAATCTACGCGATCACCAATATCAGTTCCTCCAACTGAATTCGTAAAGTACAAATCTCTGATCTGAACTTCATCATCAGCCGCGTTAAATCGAACACGCATCACTTCTACGTCTTGAGTACCTGCTACCAAGACATCTCCGTAAATGGTCGTTCCAAGATCAACGCTCAAACTTCCTGAATTCACCAATTCAAATTCATTTCCTCCCAAGGCCGTTGCACTAACCAACGCTGAACCATTGTACACGTAGACGGTTTGTCCATTCTCAACATTGTCTGCGTCCACCGCAGTCACTTCGATTTGCATTGTGTGTTTGAGATTCAATGCGGTAACTCCGTCGGTTTCAACTCCAACCGTACCATTTGCATCTCCAACAACCACGGTACCAACCTCTGCTGAGTTCACATTTCCTGTGATAAATGGTGAAGCTGTTTCGGTGAGAATTGCTGCTGCTCCTGCACCTGTAACCGTATATCCAAGTCCAGCCAATGCTGCTCGAAGGTAAGTTCCTTGTTCTGCCGCAGTTGGAGTAGCTCCAAGCTGCAAGCTTGCAACTCCGTCATCACACGTTGGGTCGGTGATAACACCATCTGCAACATAAGTCAAAACACAGATTGTGCTTCCTGCGTCGTCAGTAAGCGTAATTTTATCTCCTACTGCACCTGCTGTAGAGATCGTCAATGTTGTCGCACCCGCTGTTCCTGCGGTTCCAATTGCGGAATCGAAGGTAAGAGTCGTCCCAGTCGCTGTAGTCAAGTTCTCTGTTGTAGTTGTTGATTCCAAAACAGTGTAGGTTGTTGCCGCAGCGCTTGCTGCGTTTTTGATCGTCAAATAAACATCCTCGTCTGCTTCGTACAAAGTAGCATCAGCAACTGTTGCTGTTGCGCTATTTGCAACGACCGTTGCAAGAGTTTCCGACACAACCCCTGCCGAAGCTTCGATCGTGTTGAAGACAACTGTAAATTCTTTTTGTCCTGCGGATGGAATCACAACAGACAAATCATTGAATGTTGCTGCTCCAGCTGAAGTCAGGTTTTTGCTTGATCCCTGCTGAGTTCCATCGACAAAGATTGCCGCGGTGTACTCCGTGTAGGTGTCCGCACTTCCTGTTCCAACTCCTTGGATCGATGCAGAAGTCACATTGACGTCTCCTGAATCATTGTTGTCCAAGACAAACTCCATAAAAGTCACATCATCCACTCCCGCGACGATTTTTCCACCGGAAAGTCCGTCACTTTTTGTGATTGAGATGCTTGAAACCTGCACTTCCACAAAAGAAGCAACTGCCGATCCCAACATTTGATCTGTCGGAACCTGATCTCCGGTCGAGATGTACTCTGGAGATTCGAAATCCGTCGAGTTCAAACTCACTTTGATGCTTGTTCCCGTCACTGCGTCTGAAGTAATATTACCAACCAATTTCATGATTGATGCTCCCGCGATTTCAAACGTAGTATCAAAAGCCAATACTGCGTCTGTTATACTTGGAGTGGTGCTTGCACTCGTGAAATTATTTTCACTGTCAACGAGCTGATCGTTCAAAAACAATCGGAAGTTGTCAAAATAAGTATTCAAATTAGTAAAAGCCGTCACTGTTGCACCAGACACTGTTGTGTCTACGATTCCCGAAGAATCTGCCAACTCAACCGTCACACCGTCCAACAAAAGTGGCTGGTCAACGACGATACGTGCTGTCATAAAAACAACATCGTTGGATCCGGGAGCGTACTCCTGATTTCCGAGAGATGCTGGATCTCGAGACACGTTCAAGTCTCCGCTGTCGATGGTGTAAGCCATCAAACGAGCACAATTGTCTTCTGCTGCTTCTGCTGTACAGCTCACACCCGTAGATGTAGCCCCTGTCGCTGAAGCAAAAGAATATCCATCTCCATTTCCGATTGCTTTGACTCCGAAGCTGGTGCCGATCTCGATCGCCACGATATCTTCGTAGTTGTCCACTTTGAAGTTGATGTTGTCTCCGTCCTCGGCGCTGACGATATCTGCTCGCATTGAGAAGATTCGTGAGTCACCGTCTTCGATGACGTATCCACCAGTCACACCGTTGTCCAATCGGAACGTGATGTAATCACCGTCCATGATTGTTTCGGCACTGACCTGCTCTCCGCTCACGTACAAAGCAACATTTTCGAGAATATTCTCGATTTCTGCCGTTCCGTCGTTTTTGAAGGTAACAGCTCGCAATTCAACATCTTTGTTGGTGTTTGAGCTATTTTGCATTCGGAATTTACCAATCTCGATAAAGTTGTCTCCAACGTCGATGTTGGTGTTTGATCCAAGTGCTGAGAAAGTAACTTCTGACACTTCGTAATCTGCAACTTCCATTTCTTCTCCTTCGAGTGGAAAGTCTCCGACTACGTTGGCTGCCGTGCTGCTGAGATCATCAGCGCTGACGACTGCCAATCGGTTGTGGTGTCCGATATTGTGATCATTCGTTCCGTATTTCGAAGAAGCCACGATATCAGCCATCAAAGTCTGACCTGCTGGCACCACGATTGGTGGGTTGAAACGCAATTGAACAACATCGTCGTTGTTGATGGATGCGTCGTTTCCGACTTTGAATCCGTCAATTTCCATCCACACGCTGTCGAAATCGTCGTTGTCTCCCAAACCGAGACGAGTCACGGTCAAGTTTGCAACTTCAACATCTGAATCATCAGATGCTGTAAATTCGAAAGTTGTGTAGGGAACACTCGTTGCGTTAAATGGAACATTTGTTCCGCGAGGAGTATCGTTGGAGATTACCACCTCAAGCGTTCCTTCGGCTGGGCCGGTAGGAGCTGCTACAACCAACTGAGAATCGTAAACAACACGTGCCGTTTCTGCACGAGTCACAGGATTTGCGGGACCAAAAGTTCCGTCGCTGTATCCTGACATCAGTCCGTTGTTGTACGCAGTTTCAGCGTAGGTATAAAACCAATCGCTTGCTGCTACGTCTTTGAAGTGAGGGCCACCAGTCGTGTCGAGATCAATCTCGAACGCGTTGATAACCATTTTTGCCAATTCAACTCGGTTGATTCCGTTTCCAGGACGGAACGCTCCGTCTGGGTAACCGTCAATCCATCCGTAGTTGTACATAGTTTCGATGTAATCGTAAAACCATGCAGAAGTTGCTACGTCTGGGAAGTGAGGTCCTCCGTATGTATCGAGTTCAACACCTGAAGCTAAAACAATAACTTTGGCAACCTCGGCTCGGTTCAGCTGACGACTTGGGGCAAATGACCCGTCATCGTTTCCTGAAAGAACTCCTTGGTCCATAAGTTCGCCGATAGCTTCCTCGGCCCATGATGGGATTTCTGACTCATCAGTGAAACCAAGATACGCGAATGTGGTCGCAGGTGCGATCATAAACGCCATCCCAGCCAATGCCAATGAGGCGATCCCTTTCTTAAAGATATTCATCTTCTAAGGGTTTAAAAACTAAAAATAAAAAGTGGGTGTTCAGAAAAAACTTCTGAACTTTATGAAAAAGTTGAAAAATCTCATTTTTTGGTGGCCCGGACAAAAAAAACTGAATTTTATCGAGCCCGAGCAAACGATAAAATTTCATTTTTCGGTGGACAATCCACAAAAAAAATGACAAAAGTGCCATTTTGGCACCATTAAAATGTGGTCATTTCAGACCAGTTGAGAAAAAGTTTGACGATCTGTCAAAGAGCCCTAATCCTTGCTCTGTCGCATAATCCCGCGAGCAGAGCGCAAGTGTGACATTGTAATGACGCACTTTGGATCACTGGCATCGTACCGAATCAACACAAACTGTCAATCGCCCCGAGCCGCTTATTGAAACGAATTTTTTAAGAATTTGTTACATCTTTTTTTGATTTTTTTTCTCAATAAAAAATCATCCCCACTTCTTCATTTCCAACTCGATTGAAAATCCATTTTCTTCCAAAAGAAACGCACCGCCCCCCTCATTCCCAACTCCTCCCGCTCCTCATTCCCAACTTGATTGGGAATCCAGAAAAATAGATCCCCGTTTTCACGGGAATGAGAATTTTTACCATTTTTAAAAAGAACGCAGATCTGCATTCTCTACTTTTTTAACTCTGAACTCTAAACTCTGAACTCTCAACTTTTTGAAACTTTCTCTCAATTCCCCCTGACAAGGGGGCGAGG
>Ga0008650_1001364_pt1 | contig 11060 bp, 17 predicted proteins | sample SaaInlV_150m_DNA_2_FD_59172 | JGI IMG/M metagenome (GOLD analysis project Ga0008650, IMG submission 59172) | Marine microbial communities from expanding oxygen minimum zones in the Saanich Inlet - SI037_S2LV_150m_DNA | ecosystem: Environmental > Aquatic > Marine > Intertidal zone ...
AAAATACACCAAACACTTCCACATAGATAAACCTCACAACAGAATCCTCTTAAAGGAATCCGAAGTCCAAAAAATATACAAAACAAAACAATTCGAAATCAATTTCTCCGAAGAACATCCAACATTCGACTCCGAAAAAATGTCATTCTGGAAATTAACCGATGAAGATTTCAACTAACAAAAACACTGACACTTTCTCAAAATTCTCTCAAAAACCTTCTTTTCTCAAGTTGAGAAAAAATCTTAATCTTCTTAGGATACTTTTTCATTAGCATCTCAATATGTCTATCATCATTCCTTCGTTTATGGTGTAAAAAATTTATGTAAGCAAGTTTAAATGGACTATGTAAAGATTTTTCCTTTCCACTCCGACTATGCTCAATATCACGCTTAATAATTCTATATGTAGAACGAAAAAATCCTATATCAAGAATAGCAATCAAATCAGCTCGCTTCTCGACTGACTCAACATAAGACGTAGCTCCTGTTGCAATAATCCACTCATCTTTTTTGGCAATATATTTCAACATCTTACATTTTTCATCATAATCTCGCTTTATAGTAAACCTCTTCACCCATGCTAAATCATCAGTGTCATAAAACTTAATTCCAGATTTTTCAGAAAGCCTCTCACCTAACCAATTCTTACCAGAGCCCGAACCAGTTCCACGGATTAAAATACGTTTATACTTTTTTTTCTTAACCATTTCAACATAAACTAGCTCCCAACATTTATAATTATATCTCAACCCTCAGTTTAACAATTTATATCCCACAATACATATAAACAAACCATTATTCAAACATTAATGAACCGCCTAATAATCGACACCGAAACAACCGGACTATCCCCACGCTTCAACAAAACCCTAACAGTCGGCCTCCTTCTAATAGACGTAGAAAAAACTCACTTCAATATCCTAGACCAAAACCATATATTCATCAAACACAATAATTACAACTCAAACTCAAAAGCTCTAAAAGTAAACAAAATCGATCTAGAACAACACACTCTTCATGCCGTCCATCCACAAAAAGCCTGCAACCAAATCAACACCTTCATAAAAAAAACTTCCTCCGAACAAACCCCAATAGTAGGCCACAACATTGCATTCGACAAAAATTTTCTTGGAGCACTCTTTGAACAAGGAGAAACAGAATCTCTCATTCCTACAAAATCTGAGGACACAATGAAAATATGGAGAAACTTACAAAAAGAAAAATTAATACCTTCACATCTCCGAGCTAATTTAGGAACACTAGCAACCCATTTCGACATCGACTACGAAAAAGCCCACGACGCTCTAGCCGACTGCCACATTACAGCACAAGTATACCACGAACTTCTAAAACTAGAATAAGCGCTAGCCAAATTTTTTAATTGCCCAATAATTCAAAGCTTTGTTTTTTACCTTTTCCAACTTTTCAAAGTTACCTTTACTTAAAACCCGTAACCCATGTCCCCAGGCATGAGCATCTCCATTTTTCAACCTACTAACCACACTATTAACATCTTGCTGAATAGCAACCTTATATTTTTTACTAGACACATTTGTGTTTACACTTTCACCCTTAAAGTATCCAGCAAACCCTTCCAATTTATAAATAGAATCCAAAACTCTAGCTCTCTCGTAAGCACCTTCTGAAATACCCCCATTCAAAATAGCAGAATCTATAGTTTCGACAAACATCTCGTACTCTACCCCTTCAATATAATCCCACCCAAGATCATCAAGTCTAGACATATTATTTCATAGAAGCACACTTTAAGTAATTACCCAAAAATAAATAGGCAAAACCCAAACTTTAAAAACCCAAAACCCAAACCAACATTACAGTTATAAGCTGAGGATAGGCTAAACACCGCAGACCCTCGGAAAACTTAAGAAAAACAATGGTATTCAAAATAAACGTATCCCACAAAGGAAAAACCTTCAAGGCAGAAACAGAAAACGAAGACTTAGCTGGCTATTCAATAAACGACAAAATAAACGGAAAAGAATTCTCTCCAGACTTAGAAGGCTACGAACTGCTAATCACGGGAACCTCCGACAAAGCAGGATTCATGGGCTCTCCAAACATAGACGGACCAAACCTACACAAAGTTCTATTAGGATATGGAAGAGGAATGAAAAAGAAACCAAAAGGCGAGAAAAAAGTAAACAAAAGACCAAAAGGTCTAAAATTAAGAAAAACTGTAAGAGGAAAAGAAATCTCTCTATTCACAGTTCAAATTAACACAAAAGTTCTAAAAGAAGGAAAAAAGAAATTTGATTCTTTATTCGAAAAACCTGCAGAAGAAGAAAAGAAAGAATAATAATTTCTATATCAACAACTCTTATAAAGTAAACATGCCTATCTAAAACAAAGGTGATAAAATGTTTGAAGACTTAAGTGCTATTTTCTCCGCTGAAACACACATAGTCCTAACTCTAGCTTTCTTTACCGCAATCATCGTCATTTATTCCATCTTCGTATTTTACTTCTACAGATTCCTAGCAAGAAAAAATATCATCGAACTAAACCTAAATCAATATAACCAATACTCAAACCAAGTCCTAATCAAAATATTCGCAGGAATCTTATACGTCCTAGAATACATAGTCCTACTACCTATCTTAACATTCTTCTGGTTCGCAATACTAGCAACTCTAATTCTAGTCTTAGCTAAAGACCTAAGTGTAGACACAATACTACTAATGACATCAGCTCTCGTTGCGTCAATTAGAGTAACCTCCTATGTAAACGAAGACCTAGCAAAAGACCTAGCAAAAATGCTCCCATTCACATTACTCGCAATCTCAATAACAACTGCCGGATTCTTCAATATAACAGACCTGCTATCAAGAATAAATGAAATACCTGGCTTAATATCTTCAAATATTCCTTATTACTTACTATTCATCGTAGCAATAGAACTAATCATGCGAATCACAGACTTCATACAATCAGTAGTAATAGACAGCAAAGCAAGCGAAGAAAGTTAATAGAATACCTAATTACTAAATCTTAAAAAGCCTTATTGCCACAAACTAAAATGAAAGACATCTCAAAAATAGACACAATCAACGTCGGCATAGTAGGACACATCGACCATGGAAAAACAACAATTCTCAAAAGATTATCTGGAAAATGGGCAGACACACACTCCGAAGAACTAAAACGAGGAATCACAATCAAATTAGGATACGCAGACGCAGTTGTAAAAGACGATTCAGGAAAGCTAACAGTAGATGAAAAATCAACCGGAAAACCAATACGATACATAACATTCGTAGACGCACCAGGTCACGAGATGCTAATGGCAACAATGCTCTCAGGCGCAGCAATCATGGACGCAAGTATTTTGGTGGTCGCGGCAAACGAAGGAATAAAACCTCAAACACAAGAACATCTAATAGCACTAAAAGCAAAGAAAATAAAGAAAATAATAATCGTCCAAAACAAAATAGATTTGGTCTCAAAAGAACAAGCTCTCGCAAACTACAAAACAATCAAGGAATTTGTCAAAGGAACTATAGCAGAAAACTCACCCATAATTCCAGTATCAGCAATACAAGGAGTCAATCTAGACAAAATATTAAAAGAATTATGCAAGATAGAAATATCAAAACCAAACGAAAAAGAAACACCCCTTTTCCTAATAGCGAGAAGCTTCGACATAAACAAACCAGGAACATCTCTAAAGAATCTCCACGGAGGGGTACTAGGAGGAGCACTAAAACAAGGAACTCTAAAAATCGGAGACACAATAGAAATCAAGCCAGGATACTCCTACAAAAAAAATAACGTCTACCATTACAAAACCGTAAAATCAAAAATAATCTCAATGCAAAAAGGAAAATACCCAATATCTCAAGCAACTCCAGGAGGCTCCTTAGCAATAGAAACAGAACTAGATCCAGCTCTAACAAAAGCCGACGCACTCTCAGGCTCAATAGCCTCAAAAGAAAAAATACTTCCAGAAATAACAGAAAACATCAAAATCAAATACACTCTTTTCGAAGAAGTTTTCGGAACAGGAAAACACGAGACAGTAGACAAACCAAAACCAAACGAAATATTAATGCTAAGCCTAAACACATCAATAACTGTAGGACAAGTCTCAAAAACATACGAAAACGCAGTAGATTTAACTTTGAAAATACCTGTAGTGCCCCTAAAAGGAGAATCCATAGGAATAGCACGAAACCTAAACGGACACTGGCGCCTAATAGGGTTTGGAGAAATTATTTAAAGCCAAACTACATAATGAAAACATGGTGATTGAAAAAACAAATAACAAAGCAACACCTATATCAAATATTCCTAAAAAGCCCATTCCAAAAACACCTGCAAGACCTCTAATTAAAAAACCCATTCAAAACCAAGCTACCATTCAACCAGTTGTAAAAAAAACCATTCCAACAATAATACCAAAAAAACCAACAACAGTAGCAACAAAAAAAATAACTCCGCAACAAGCACCACAACTTGCACAGTCAGCAAAAAAACCAGATTACAAATTCGCAGGAAAAGAAACACTCAGTCAAATAATAGCAAGAGTAATGCCAAAAGAATTTATAGCTAACGAAAAAATGGCAGCAATTTTAGGATTCATATTTTTAGGAGTTATAGTTCTAGCACTAATTCAATTCCCATACGGAAAATTACTCTCCGGAGATGTAGAAATAGTAATAGGTGTTGGATGGCCAATGCATTTCCTAGAACTCGGAATAGAAAACCCAGACGAACCACCAGTAAGACTAATGGGTCTTCTAGTAGATATGTTTCTCTACATATTTGCAGCATACATTATAAATGTACTAATAAACTTCGCAGAAGAAAATTTACTAAAATCCAAAACGAAACTTGAAAAAAAGCCCAAGGTATTCGTAGATAAAAGCTCAACAATAGCAGACAAAATAACACAAAAGATATTCTCTGAAAACTAATTACTGAATTTTTTAATCTAAATATTACTAATTTTAACCGGACAAATTCACAACATAAAAATTTTCAAATAAAATCAATTATTCAACTTCATCCGTAGGCACCCTACTTAAGTCCGAAACCCTGTCCCCAGAAGCCAAATTAATAATTTTAACACCCTGAGTAGCCCGTCCCATCACCCTAACATTAGAAAGCGGCGTTCGAATAACAATCCCCTTCTTCGTAGTAATAATCACATTATCATTCTTCAAAACAGACCGAGAAGTCACAACCTCACCAGTCTTATCCGTAACATTCATATTAATCACACCCTTCCCAGCCCGACCAGTCAACCGGTAATCATCAATCGCCGTCCGCTTCCCCATTCCCTTCTTCGTCACAGTAAGAATAGAAAACTTCTCCTTCTCTTCTCCAATCGGCAAAATCTCAAGACTAACAACAGCATCTCCCTTATCCATCTTAATACCAGTAACACCATAACTCGCCCGACCCATTGCCCGAACCTCTCCTGCCTTAAATCGAATCGCCTTACCCTTCTTTGTCACAAGCAAAATCTCCTGTTCTTCCTTAAGCGGCTTAACACCAATCAAAACATCCTCAGTCTCAACAACCTTAATCGCCTTAATACCACCCTTTCTCGGATTCGCAAACATACTCAGCTCAATCTTCTTAACAACACCCTTTCCAGTCGCCATCATCAAATAATCCTTAAACTCCTTAACCGCCAAAACAGTAACTATCCTCTCACCCTTCAACTGCAACAAGTTAACAATCGCCTGACCCTTACGCGCCCGAGCACTAGCCGGAATATCATAAGCCTTCAACCAATGAACCTTACCCTTATCAGTAAAAAACAAAACCTGGTCATGAGTGCTACAAGTAAATAACTCCTTCACAAAATCACCCTCAGTCAAATCACTCCCAATCACACCCTTCCCACCTCTCTTCTGTTCCTTGTAAGCCGCCAAATCAAGCCTCTTAATATAACCCTTATCAGTAATAGTCACAACAACGTCCTTCTTATCAACCAAATCAGCCTCCTCAAAATCACCAACCTTCCCAACCAACTTAGTCTTCCGATTATCCCCAAACTTCTCTTTAAGCTCAAGCAAATCCCTCTTAACAATCTTCAAAATCAAACCCTCGTTCCCCAAAATCTGATTCAGCTTCTCAATCAAATCCTTCAAAGTCTTCTCCTCATTCTTCAACTTATCAAATTCCAAAGTAGTAATCTGATGCAACTTCATCTCCAAAATCGCCTCTGTCTGCTTATCCGTCAAACTATACTTAGCCTTTAGCTTAGCACCAGCATCCGCCTTCCCTTTAGCAGCCCTAATAAGCCGAACAACCTCATCAATATTCGACTGAGCAATCAACAACCCATCAACAATATGCAATCTCTTCTCCGCCTTAGCCAAATCAAATTCCTTCATCTTCCGAATAACGCCCTGACGATGCTTCACGTATACCTTGATATACTCACGCAAAGTAAGCAACCTCGGAACCCTATCAACAAGCGCCAACATATTCGCATTAAACGAAGTCCGAAGCTGCGTATACTTATACAACCGATTCAATGTAAACTTCGCCTCACTACCCTTCTTCAACTCAATCACAACCCGAACCTTACCCTTACTCGACTCATCTCTAATATCACTAATATCCGGCAACTTCTTATCCCGAACCAAATTAGCAACCTGCTCAACCAAATTCGCCTTATTCACCTGGTAAGGAATCTCCGTAATAATAATCTTAACCTTATCCTTTGCCTTCTTAGGTTCCTCAATAACAGCCTTCCCGTCCAAAATCAATCTACCCTTACCTTCAGTATAAATCCTCTTAATCTCACCCGAAACAGTTCCACCCGTCGGAAAATCAGGCGCCTTAATGGCACTAATCAAATCCGCATCCTCACATTCACTATTATCCAAATAAGTAATAATCGCATCACACGTATTATTCAGATTATGAGGCGGAATATTCGTAGCCATACCAACCGCAATACCAGCAGCACCATTCAAAAACAACTGCGGCAACTTACCAGGCATTATCGTCGGTTCATCCAAACTATTATCATAATTCTTCATCATCAAAACCGTATCCTTCTCAATCCCCTCCATTATCTCCGAAGAAATCTTTTCCATCTTAGCCTCAGTATACCTTGATGCAGCTGCATTATCCCCGTCCATAGAACCAAAATTCCCCTGACCAATAACAAGCGGATATCTCAAACTCCAACTCTGCGCCATCCTAACCATAGCATCATAAATAGAGGCATCCCCGTGCGGATGATACTTACCCATAACATCCCCAACAATACGACCCGACTTCTTAGTCTGCTTATTATGAAAAACACCCATCTCATTCATTCCCCAAAGAATTCTTCTATGAACCGGCTTCAATCCATCCTCCGCCGAAGGCAAAGCCCGACCAACAATCACACTCATCGAATAATTCAAATAAGCCTCACGCATCTCACCACTAATCTCAGCATCAATCAACTCCTTCGCCTGAACAGACTCCCTCATCTCCTTCCGCTTAGCCTCAAACTCACCAGCATCCTTCATAGCATCCTCAATACTAACAGCCGTATTCATTTCCTTTTCACCGCCTTTTTCTTTTTAACCTTTTTGCGCGCAGTAGCCTTCTTCTTAGCCCTCTTCCTAGCCTCTCTCTCCTTCATCCCATCAACACTAGCTTTCAACAACTTCTCATTCGTAACCAACACCGGAAAACTAACCGAACTAAACCCACAGTCCCCACACTTCATCTTCGGCATAATCCCAAACAAATTCCCAAGCCCAAAAACATACTTAATATCCCTAGACTTACACTCCGGACAAAACGAAACCCTAATCTCCTTTTCACTATGCTCACAACAACTACATCCTGTCATCACAAATCAACCTCCGCCTTATCAGCATTCTCTTCAATAAAAGCTCTACGTGGCGCAACAGCGTCCCCCATCAACAAACTAAAAGTCTCATCAGCCGCAACCGCGTCCTCAATATTCACCTGCTTCAACCGTCTTGTCTTAGGATTCATAGTAGTATCCCAAAGTTGCTCATCATTCATCTCCCCCAAACCCTTAAACCGACCAATCTCCAACTTCCCACCAAGCTCTGCAGTCTTCTTCTCCAACTCCTCATTATTGTAAACATAATATTCCTTCATTCCTTTCTTTATCTTGTAAAACGGAGCAACCGCAACAAAAATATGTCCAGCCTCAATCAGCTGAGGAACATACCGAAAAAACAAAGTCAACATCAACGCCTTAATATGCTGCCCGTCAACATCGGCATCCGTCATAATAATAATCTTATTGTAACGCAACTTGTTAATATCAAAAGAATCCCCAACACTCGTCCCAATTGCCGTAATCATATTAGAAATCATCTCACTAGAAAGCGCTCTCGCCGGACTAGACTTCTCAACATTCAAAATCTTACCACGCAAAGGCAAAATAGCCTGAGTCTGCCGATCTCTCCCACCCTTAGCAGTACCACCAGCCGAATCTCCCTCTACAATATAAAGCTCTGTATTCTCTTTCTTTTTACTCGAACAATCAGCCAACTTCCCAGGCAAACCACTCCCAACACCCAAAGCATTCTTCCTCCGAACCAAATCCTTAGCCCTCTTAGCAGCTTCCCTAGCCTTCAAAGCCGCACTAGCCTTCGCCAAAATAGCCTTTCCAACACTCGGATTCTCTTCCAAAAAATCAGTCAAAGCAGTAGTAGCCATCGAATCAACAATACCCTTAATATCCCCATTACCAAGCTTAGTCTTAGTCTGTCCCTCAAACTGAGGATCCTGCATCTTAATCGAAATCACCGCCGTAATCCCCTCACGAACGTCATTCCCAGTCAACTTCGCTCCCTTTTTCAACGCCCCCTTCTTCGTTCCATAATCATTAATCACCCGAGTCAGTGCTGTCTTCAAACCAACAACATGCGTCCCACCCTCAATCGTATTAATCGTGTTAACAAAACCTTGGATGTTCTCATTATACGAATCACTATACTGAATCGCAACCTCAGCAGTCGTCCCATTCTCTTCCCTCTTAAAATAAATCGGTTTCTGATGAATCGCCTTCCTAGTCTTATTTAGCCACTTCACAAATTCAACCAAACCACCTTCATAACAAAACGAATCACTCTTAATCTTCTCGCCCCGCAAATCCTGAAACGAAATCTTTAACCCAGCATTCAAAAAACAAGTTTCTCGAAACCTCGTAGCTAAAGTCTTATAATCAAAATCCATAGCCGTAAAAATACTCTCATCAGGCATAAACGTAACCTTCGTACCATGTTCTTCTTTCCCACAACTCCCGATAATCCTCAAATCAGCAACAGGAACCCCAATCTTATAACTCTGAGAATAAATTTTTCCTTCCTTCCTAACTTCAACAGTCATATTCTTAGACAAAGCCGAAACAACAGAAATCCCAACCCCATGCAAACCACCACTAACAGCATAAGCCTTATTATCAAACTTCCCACCAGCATGCAACTTCGTAACAATAATTTCCATAGCAGGTCTCTTGTAAACCGGATGTAAGTCCACCGGCATTCCTCGCCCATCATCTTCAACCGTCATCGAGTTGTCCTTATTTATCGTAACCCGAATCTCCTTTCCAACTCCAGCCATATGCTCATCAACCGAATTATCAACTACCTCATAAACACAATGATGCAATCCATACTTATCAGTAGAACCAATATACATCCCAGGTCTCTTCCTAACAGCCTCAAGACCCTCTAAAACCTTAATATCTTTCGCAGCATAATCGTTTTCCATCAATCATAAATTACCTCTTTCCAACACAAAAAAACAAACTCTCTTTATAAACATTTAGGTCTAAAAACCAAAAATCACCGACGACAAAATAAAAAATACATAAAATTATCAAAATAAAAAAAACCAACAAAACTTACTTTTTAGCTCTCAAAGCTTCCTGCCTTGCCTTCCAATCTGCTTCCCTCTTTTCTTTTTCAGCCTTAACAATGTCACTCTTTCGAACCCACTTAACCTTCTTATTAAGTCGACCCATCTCCATATTCTTTCGACACTTACTAGAACAAAAATATCTCACCGAAGAATCTTTCTGAACAACAGTAGTTCCTTTTGGAAACTCATAATTATTTTTACAAAAAGTACAAACTGGCATCTTACTTACTCCCCCTCCTCGGTCTCTTCCCCATACGCCTAGCCTCAATCTCAGTCTCCCTAAGCATCAAAATATCTCTCTTCTTAATCGGTCCTCGAACATTTCGCCTCATAGACTTTCCTCGATTCTTCCCCTGCAAAATCTTACACATAACCTGGGTAACCTCTCCCCTAGTCCCACCTCGAGCAACACAAGATTCAACAATCGCAGGAACAGCACCCTCTTCAGTCAACTTCTCACTACCTTTAGATCCGCCCTGTTTCTTCTTCTCGTCCTTCTTATTATCTTGTTTTGCCATATTATTTTGAATACCTCTAGTGTTACATTCTAATACAAATTCCCTTTAAGGAATTACTTAATAGAGTCAAGCTTAGCTTCCCCTTCCTCTAACACAGCCACTGCAGCCGTAGGCCTATTAATTCCAACCGAGATTCCTAACTTCTCTTTAGAATCAGCCTCGACAAACTGAATACCTTTCTCTTTAGCGAGAATAGGTAAGTGCTGCGTCAATTCCTTCGGGTCTATATCAGATGCAACAACAACCAACTTAGCAGTTCCACGTTCTACTGCTTTAGTTACTTCGTTTACACCCTTGTCAACCTTTCCGGTCTTAGCCGCTTTCTCTACAACATCATATATCGTTACCATTTTCGTGTTTTAGTTCCAACCGAGAATTCCTCCTCGCAAGACTCAAAGCCTCGTTCATTGGTAAACATTAATCCAAATTTCACTTTATAAAACTTCCTACCCACTCCCAAAATCACTACGCATAATGAGCTTCAAAATATCTCTGGCTATGAATCGCATATTCAGTTTTAACCACAACCTTCCCTTTAATATTATTAAAAATTTCTCCACAATCAGAAAAACCTCGAAGTGTAAAATCCACCAGACCACAAATCTCCGGGTTCAAAACATCATCATCAATCAGCCATCTACTAAACCCCTTATTAACCAAATG
>Ga0008650_1001492_pt1 | contig 10491 bp, 5 predicted proteins | sample SaaInlV_150m_DNA_2_FD_59172 | JGI IMG/M metagenome (GOLD analysis project Ga0008650, IMG submission 59172) | Marine microbial communities from expanding oxygen minimum zones in the Saanich Inlet - SI037_S2LV_150m_DNA | ecosystem: Environmental > Aquatic > Marine > Intertidal zone ...
ATACTGCCCGCTGTTGGAAGAGATACTTCCCGGATGAGTTTGCTCAATCAACTTGTTTTCGATCAGCCATTGGGCCATGTTATCGGAGGCTTTGGCTTGCGCAATCTGGTAGTTCACCGCAAAAATGTTAGCGCAAACAAAAATCGCCACGGTGCCCCAGCCAAGAACGGACCGGTAAAATATGCGTGCCTGTAACTTATAAAAAACCAGAAAATAGAAAATGACTGGAATCAGAAAAACCAGATACCGCTGGGCCGGACGTGTGGCAGAACAAATCAGCAGGTAGGGAAGGCATACCGTCAAGAGAAATCCCGCAACCGCATTTTTATTTTTGCTCGCCTCAACAAAGCAATCAAAAATGAGAAAACAAAAGAATACCCCGCCCAACCCCTTCACAAAAAGAACCAGTGCGCCATTCAACAGTCCATCCAACGGTCCGTAGTTCATTTCTCCAGCCTGAAACCCAAGTGGAGTTATTCCCGGCCACATGCCAAGTCCGAAACCCGCTACCAGCAGAGCCCACCACTTCCAAATTTTCCGCACACTGAGAATACTGGCGAGAGCAAGTGGCCCCAACAATATGCCCAGATAACTGGCGTACGAGGAAAAGATTTTTAGAAAATTGGCGAGTTCAGGTTTAAAGGGTTGGGAAAATGCGTCAGGAACCAGAAAAAAACCATACTGGCTGTAAATGACCCACAGATACGTGGCAAATCCGAGCAGGGGCAATAGAAAAAATTGTCCGCATTTTTTGGCCCATGACCCATTGATCCGGTTCTGAAGCCAGAAAATATAAATGAACCCTGGGGCCATCAACAGGGCATGGTATTTAACCCCTATCGCCAATAAAAAAACCACCGATGCCAACCAGCCATAAACGGTTTTCACCTCACTTTTAAAAACCAGAGCAAAACTCAGTAACAACAAACCCACTGGCAGGATATCGGCAGTGGCCCGACCTGAAAATAACCAGATCAACGGAGAAAAGGTCACCAGAGCACACCATAAATGGAACTCTCTGGTATGACCGGGCTTCAAGGAAGAAGTAAATATTGCCCCTGCGGCTAAAATCGCCACTAAACCTGAAAGCGATGCCAGTCGATAACTCCAGAAACCCTCGGGCTCCCCTGTGAGAAAATGAAAAAGCGTAGAGAACCCGACATACCCCAGCGGGTTGGCTTGCATGGAAAAATAATCGGCCATCCCCTGCTTGCTCTGAGGATCGAGAAGGCTCTGCGTTGCCTGGGCGAATACATATTCCAAATTCACAAAGGGCGTATTGATATAAAACGCATGCAGGATTACAGAAAGCGCGCTCCAAAAAATCAGAGCAGGAAAAACAGAATGATTCAAAGTTTTGGTGGGAGGAATCAAGCGGTTAGGTGCGTTAAGCTGAAGAAAAAATCAATTGGTGCCAGATTCAGCATCTGCAATCTGGCAGGCGCAAAATCCAGACAATTCTGCTAAACTGACACGTGTCAGGGCACTCTATGAGTTTGACCCGATTTGACTTACAAATCAAGCCCCCAAATAACCACAAGTTTTCACCTGCCTTGTCGACCATGTCCACCTATAACCGTACTGACCAGTGAAACTTTTCTTTACCCGGTTGAGCACTCTCAATATTTTTGTCGCCCTGGCCGGAATCATCTTTCTCATTTACGCCAACGGATTGAACACTCCCCTCCAGAGCGATGACGAAAGACATATTTATGGGACACCACAAATAACCAGTGTGGATCACTACACCAACCTGTCGGGCATCGGCTACCGCCATATCAATGGCCTGAGTTTTGCGCTGAACTACCAATGGGGACAGGACAACCCTTTCGGCTATCACCTCTTTAATATCCTGATCCACATATGTACCACCTTCCTGGTTTTTTTCATCGCCAGACTGACCGTCTGGAAGGGAACACCCTGGGGCGAAGACGCGGCTCTTAAAATAGCGCTGATCACTGCCCTCTTGTTTGGGCTCCACCCCATTCAAACCGAAACCGTGACCTACATCTCGGGCCGACCCGGTGGGCTGGCCGGACTGTTTTATTTTTTATCCTTACTACTGTTTATTCTTGCAAGCCTGAAAGGTGCGGGAGTTCTTCGTTTCGTTTTCTATCCCCTTTCCCTGATAATTTTTTTCATAGCCGTCCTGAGCAAGGAGTCCGCCATCACCCTGCCTGCGATAATTATCCTTTATGACTTATGTTTTATGCAGGGAGAAAAATGGCCGCCGTTTCGTTCCCGGCTCGGATTTTATCTCTGTTACCCGGCTCTGGCCGGGGCCGCTTTTTTATTTTCGCCTCATGTATTCAGAACCATTGAAGGGTTCTTCCATAAAATCAATTTTACTTTTGGGCTGGTGCAGTTAGACCTTCTCAAACACCCGCTGAAACTATTCCTGTTCCCGGTCAACCTGACCTTTGAGTACGATTTTTCAACCCAGGTAAGCTGGGCATCGCTGGGGGTTTCCATCGCAATCGTTCTTTTATGTGTTTTTCTGGCCTTTAAAAAATTCTATGTAAAAAGTTCGGTTTTGACATTCTGTGTCTTATGGTTTCCCCTGACCATCGCTCCAACGAATTCGTTTATGCCACGCACCCATTTGTTCAGTGAACGCAATATGTATATCCCTTCATTCGGACTCTGTCTGTTCGTTGCGGTCCTCCTCTACCTGATAGCGGACAAAGCCAAAAAGCGCGGCATCATATGGGGAACCGTTCTGCTGATACTTATCTGCACTTCCGCCATGGTTGTTAAGAGAAATCAGGTTTACACATCCCCTTCGACTCTCTGGGCCGATGCCTTCAAGAAATCCCCCAACAAATTGAGCATCGGGAAAACCCTTAGCATCCATTATTTAATGGAAGAAGATTACACCAGCGCATTAGCACCGTTAAAGGCGTTGTTACAGATCAATCCCCATCTCTATGACGTGCATCAGAATCTCGGCATCGCCTACAAAAGTCTCGAAAACTTCCCCTCAGCCGAAAAACATTTTAAGGAAGCCATACGCATTGAACCTATGGACCCCAGTTCCCACTTCAACCTCGCCAGCCTTTATGGAAACTTGGGACAATTTATTCAGGCAAGCCAGGAATTTGACCGGGCCGATGCGCTTTACAAAACCACAGGCAAATACCCACCCCAACAATTTTATCTAGACAAAGCCCGAGCCCATAACCAGGCAGGAATTGAATTGATACAGTCGCAAAAGTTCGAGTCTGCACTCACCCAGCTTGAAAAATCGGTCCAGCAGAACCCAAAACTCCTGTCAGCCCGATTCAATCTGGCAAAACTGCTTTTGGAATTCAAAAATGATCCGGAAAAAGCCAGGACCCATCTTCAGGCAGGGCTCGCACTCAATCCCACTCCCGAGCAAACTCAGGTTTTGAAAAACTTGTTGGAGCAAATAAAAAAATCTGCAGCCAAGAAAAGTCTTCCTTGATTATTCCCCAGCACCAATCATGAATCACAATCCACCCACATCAAGAACGATCTGCATTCTTCTGTTAGCAGGAACTTTTTTGATTTATTGGCCGGGGGTAAATAACGATTTCATCAATTTCGATGACAATGAATATGTCACGGAAAACAGGCAACTCCAATCAGGGTTAACTTTAGAAAGTGTGCGCTGGGCATTCACCACTGCCAGCTTTGCCAACTGGCACCCTGTCACATGGATGTCACATATGCTGGACTTTCAACTCTACGGGTTAAATCCTGCAGGCCATCATTTCACCAGCCTGTTGATTCACGCCGCAAACGTGCTGTTGTTGTTCCTGCTCTTAAACCGAATGACGGGAGACCCGTGGAAGTGCGCCGTTGTCTCTGCGCTATTTGCGTTTCATCCAATCAATGTCGAGTCCGTAGCATGGATTGCAGAACGTAAAAACGTTTTGAGCACATTATTCTGGTTGTTAACGATTTGGGCATACGTTCTGTTTGTCGGACACAGAAGTCGGTATCTATTGATGATTTTGTTTTTTGCGCTGGGCCTCATGTCCAAACCGATGCTGGTCACGCTTCCGTTCGTTCTGCTCCTTCTCGATTTCTGGCCCTTGAAGCGCTGGGACTTTGATCCGCAGGCAGAAAAAAGCAAACGTGGAAAACTTACGACCTTGGTGATTGAAAAAATTCCTCTTTTTATTCTCGCAATTATTGCAAGTTTTGCCACCTACTTCATTCAGAGAAGTGATGGAGCGGTAAAAACTTTGGAACTTTTCTCGTTACAAGCCCGTTTCAATAACGCTCTGGTTTCCTATATGGAATATTTAGGGAAAACCTTGTGGCCCACGAAACTGTCCATTTACTACCCTCATCCGGGGGACTCACTTCCCCTTTGGCAAGGTGGTGTTTGCGCAATTATTTTGCTGGCCCTGACCGTATTCGTTGTCCGCATGGCTCACCGGGCCCCCTACTTGTTTGTCGGATGGTTTTGGTACCTGGGCACGTTGGTCCCGGTAATAGGGCTCATCCAGGTAGGAGAGCAGGCCATGGCAGACCGTTACGCTTATATCCCGTTACTGGGAATATTCATCATTTTCGCATGGGGGTTACCGGATCTATTGTCCGGATGGCGTCACCAAAAAACAGCATTGCTTGCTTTGGTGGGAACTGTTTTCCCGGCATTGATGATCTTGACCTGGATTCAGGTGGCGTATTGGAAAAACAGCATCACGATTTTAGAACACGCCATCGAGGTTACCGATACCGAGCATCCCGGATTCGTCATGGTCCATAACAACCTGGGCGTGGCTCTCTCTGACGAAGGAAAAGATGAAGAAGCGATCGACCATTTTAAGCAGGCAATACAGCTCAAACCGGAATTTAGTGAGGCCTATTACAGCCTTGGAGTTTCCCTGAGCAAGCTGTCGAAGTTTGAGGAATCCATTAACCCGTACCGGCAGGCCATAAGGCTAAAACCCGATGATGCAGATGCCCATTACAACCTTGGAACTTCGTTGAGTGAACTAAAAAATTTTGATACGGCCATCTCTCATTTCAAGCAATCCATTCGCCTCAAACCCAACATGGCAGATGTTCATTACAGCCTGGGATTAGCTTTAAGCCAACAAAACAAATTCAAAGAAGCGATCCCTCATTATCAGAGAGTAGTCAGCCTGAACCCGGAACACGCAAAAGCACATAACCGTCTCGGTGGTGCCCTGGGACAAATCGGGAAAATGAATGACGCGCTCTTTCATTTCAAAAGAGCGTTAAAAATTCAACCCGATTTTGCCGCGGCTAAAAACAATCTTGACCTGGCCCAATCAATTCTGGATAGATGAAACGCCGGACCTGCAAACTTGGCCCAAATAACCCACTCATGTAGTGACCCACCATTAAGTTGAAGAAGACGGGTTCCATATTGGTTTAGTCAGTGAAAGCCAACTGAAGTCACTTCCCGACCCTACAAAAAACGGTAAAACACAACCGAGTTTCAATCAGTAGTTCCCCCATTTAAAACAAAAAGCCCACCCCTCACCGGACTGATTGAGGGATGGGCTGATTAGTTCATTGACATACTTGTCTAATAATTATTGCATGATCACTTTGCCTTCAAGTTGCTGTTTAGATACCAAGCCAAAGTCACCACTATCAAAACTATTCCTCTTGTTATCCCCCATTACAATATAGTTATTTTTGGGGATTCTATTGCCGTATCGCTTTAATTGTAAGGCTAATACACGTGATGAAGTGGCAGAACGTGTCATTGTTAACGCTTTACCATTAATAAGCATTTGGTTTGATTTAAACTCCACCCTATCGCCCGGAACTGCAAGAATCCGTTTAACCATAAGCCTATCTCGGGTATTAAACTTAAGAGCGATCATGTCACCTTTCTCAGGACTATGCTTTTTGAAATAATCTCTATCAATCTGGACTTCATCGCCATGCTCCAAGGCTGGCTGCATGGAACTTCCGTTAACTTTTAATCTTGGAAGCGGATTAGCTTTTTCAGTATATCCGGAAGTTATGTTTGCCCCGCCCCCAAGAACTTTGATGCGGCTTCTTTGAAGGTCCGACTTCCACATGGACATTACATTATAACCATCCAACAATTGCTTCATAGCAGAGGGCCAGTCAGGAGCTGTAATTGAGACGGAAATATTGACACCTCTTAGATCCTCAGGATAAGTGATTTGGATACCTGTGGATTTGTGGATGCGATCTAAAACATCACTAAGCGGGTGTGCTTTGAACTTAAGCAAGATCCCGTTATCGTTTTGGTCAATTATACTGGTTTGCGCCGCCCACAAATTACCAGCGGATAACACCAGACTTAGCAAAACATATTTGAAAAGCTTCATTTATCTAACCCTTATGAATAGAAACTTTAAAACTCAACATTGCCGCCTCCACTAGTATTCCCGGAAGCCACGTCATAGTTCGGACCTCCTCCATGGGAACGGTTATTGGCATAATAATTACCGGTTCCTGAAATTTTAATCCCAGATCTACCAAACCCTATAAGATAGCTCATTGCATTACCTTCAATTTGGTTAATTGTCCCCGTTACTAAAATATTTGCAGATCCGCTTTCCCTTATGTGATTGCCAGTGACTTGAACACCACCTCTGACAGTAATCCCCGCTTCTCCGCTCACTCCAGTGTTATTCCCGTATAGCTGGTTATTTATAACCCTCGAACTATCGGTCACCTTAATTCCCGAAAGTGTGCTACTTAAAATATTATTATTGCTTACCAGACTGTACGCTAGCGCAAATATCCCCACGCCCTGATTATCAGAAAGGTTGTTCCCCTCTACGTTTGCCGTATAGTTTGCATGGATGCCGTCTCCAGAATTTGCGTGTAAAACATTAGCTTTTACCATGGATGAACCACCCGTTGAAATACCGTGGGAACCATTATTTGACGCTGTATTATCAATAATTTGAGATTGGGCCCCAGTACGAATGCCAGTATCTCCATTACCCCTTGAGATGCAATTTCTAACAATGGCCACATCGCCCAAATAAATCCCAGCCATGCCATTGTTCAAGACGGTGCAATCTTTAACAACGTGACTTCCCCCACCAAGGCTGATCCCGTTAGCACCATTCGAATGGATTCGCATATTGATAACCCTGTGTCCAGTTCCAGCGGCATTTTCCCGAATGCCATACCCTGCGAAGTTGCGAATTGTTCCATTGCGGATTTCGATGTTGGTCTTGTTACTAAATAAGATACCTGTATTATTAACGTCAACAGGAGTGGACCCGGGACCGATCAAACTGAAACCATTGAGGTCGATCGTCACATTATCCGCTTGTACAACGATGGCAAAGGCCGAAGAGGGTGATATCAAATCACCCGTAAAATAGTAGGAACCGGGCTGAGTGATACCAAACCCCGAAGATGAAATTGCGGAAATGGGAATACGCACTTCAGAACCAGCGGCATCGATGATTTCATTAGCGTGCAAACCATCCAACAGGTCCGCATCCAGTCCACTGCCTGTACCCTGCGCCACAATACCGGCTGGACCCTGAGGACCCGTATCCCCTTGCGGACCAGTAGCACCTGTTGCCCCTGTTGCGCCATCAGAACCATTAGCCCCTGCCGCTCCTGTATCACCTTTCGGACCTTGAACGCCCTGTGACCCAGTATCGCCTTTTGCTCCGGTCAAACCTGTATCACCCTGCGGTCCTTGAGGACCGGTTGCACCTGTTGCGCCATCAGAACCGTCAGCCCCTGCCGCTCCGGTAGCCCCCTGTGGTCCCGGTGTAAGTTCAATGGTATTGATTTGGGTTTGCAGGTCAGCGGTTTCCGCTTGCAAGTCACTCACTGCCGCCCGTAACCGCTTATTGCCCTTCAGCTTGTTTTTATCTTCGTTCTCTTCCTTCTTATCCTTGCCCTTCTTTTGCGCAAAAGCCACACTTGTGAAAGCAGTATCGTTCAACACCAACCCTCCCCCCAACTGAACGAATAGAAACAGAATCGTTAAACTAAAAACTAAAACTGACCGCTTAATAACAGTTGCCATGACTTTCTCCCCACAAGAATTGATGTAGCAAAAAGTTAATTTTTTATACCTTCGTAGTTAAGCCTCAAGAAAGCCATCATCTATGGATGGTTTCCCCCTTTGTTGGTGCCACCCGAGTAATCAGGGCTCCCTCCAAAAGAAGCATTGTTCTTATAAATACCGCTACCTTGAAACCTGATTCCATAACCGTGAACTCCGCTTATATAAAACATGGAGTTTTCTTCAATCACATTACCTGATCCGGTCACATGGATGTTGGCACGCCAGTTTTGCTGGGAATTATTTCTTACTATTCTTGAACTGAACTGGGCAAATATCCCCGCTTCAGAATCCGTCTGGGAAGTATTATTGCCAGTCGATGTATTGTCATAAATCATGGATTCATTCCCGGAATATATTCCTGACAAAACACTATTGCTAACATTATTTTCTTTGACCAAATTAAAGAAACCAGCAAATATTCCTCGTCCCGCACTAGTTTGAACAACATTCTCTTCCACGGAGGCCGCACTGCCGGTTTGAATTCCATGGCCTCCATTGTTTCTCACCAAATTACCTTTTACTTTGGAGGTCGACCCAACGTTGATTCCTCCCTGCACATTGGATACAACCGTATTCCCAATAACTCGGGAACCTTGCCCTGCAACGATCCCGGCGATGGCATTCTTTCTAACGGTGTTTCCTGAAAAAAATATGTCATCCAGACCTATGATTCCAGTGCCGACATTGGCAACCGAGGTGCTTCCAATCACTCTCGAACCGGTACCCACAAAGATTCCTCCCAGTCCATTCGCTGCGGCCCATGATTCACGAACCAATGCATGGCCGCCACCATTAAGGCCATTTATAAGAGAGATCCCATGTCCTCCGTTTTCTCTGGATACGACATTGGTCACCCGATGTCCAACAGTATTGCCAAATTGTGAAGCATCATCGACAATTCCATGACTGCCAAATCGACGCACCATGCCGTTTTTGATTGTCACATTAAATTTGGATTGAATCAAAATACCTATCCCAGTTCCGTTACCTCTTCCTGGTCCAGTCAGGGAGAAGCCATTGAGATCAATCGTAACGCCATCCCCTTTGACAACGATGCCATGATCAGTGGTATTGGCGATCGTTAAATCTGAAGCAAGAAAGTAGGACTTAGGATCGTTTAACTCAATGGTGAACGGTACTGAAGAAATAGGAATTCGTACTTCATCGCCGGCCGCATTTACTGCCGCATCAATGATCTCATTGGCATGAAGCCCATCAACCAAGTCAGCATCCACCCCACTTCCTGCACCCTGTGTGAGTAGAGCGTTGGTGCTATTAATTTGAGTTTGTAAGCCTGTAATATCCCCGTCATTAGACGTTACCTGACCCTGAAGATTCGCGATATCTCCATCATTGGACGTAATTTGATTTTGAAGACTGGTAGTGTCTGCGCCCTGCTGAGTTTGCAGGTTTGAAATATCTGTGTCGTTGGATGTAATCTGTCCCTGCAAATTGGTTATATCGCCATCATTAGAAGTGATTTGACCCTGTAGGTTGGTGATGTCCCCATCATTGCCGGTGATCTGGTTTTGCAGATCAGCGTCCTTTGCTTGAAGATCAGTGATGTCTCCATCGTTACTGGTTATTTGGCTCTGAAGGTTTAAAATATCTCCATCATTGCTTGTGACCTGCCCCTGAAGGCTGTTTACCGATGACGTGGTACTTGCGTCCAGTGTCGACACATTCGAGTTGGTGGTATTTACCTGTCCCTGAAGATTAGAAATATCACCATCGTTGCTGGTGATCTGACCTTGCAGGTTAGTAATATCATCATTATGTTGTTGCTCAAGGGCTTGCACTCCACCACTGGCCTGCCCTGGCGGTGAAGTAGGCTTACCGTTTTGCGCGAACGCGACTGAAGAAGTAGTTAATAGAAATAAAACTGTGAAAAGAGATATAACTGTAGGTAGGCGATTCATAAATCTTTCTCCCCGTAAGATTAAACCTTAAAGTTTAAGAACTCTATTTCTGATGTTTTATTATGAAGTGCGTAACCCGCCGGAGCAGGTAAAAATTCGGAAGGTAGAAAATTAGCTGTGCCAATAATAGTACTTATTCCGTTGTCAGACAACCCCCTAAATAGGGGGTTTGGGCAAAATGGGGTTAATTGACGAAACTGTGACAATTTTGGTGGGAAGATCCTGATGTTCCACCAAGCGGGGGAAATTTAAGGCAGGGAAAAAACATATCACTGTTTAACTTTTCGTAACCAACCCAGCTACCTGAAGTGACATTGGTCGCAGTCGCTTTCAACGCTAAAGGCTTGTTCGCCATTGTGGCAGGCTCCGCAAAATTTACCCTCTCCCATAGTTTTCATGGTCATGGCATTTCCAACATCAGCACGGCCCACTCTCTTTTGGAAAATCTTGTTATGGCAATCCTCACATGTTTTTCCATAACTCAAATGTATGCTGTGGCTGAACCGGACACGCTCTAACTCTCCGGTATCTTTGTAGTAAATT
>Ga0008650_1001598_pt1 | contig 10034 bp, 7 predicted proteins | sample SaaInlV_150m_DNA_2_FD_59172 | JGI IMG/M metagenome (GOLD analysis project Ga0008650, IMG submission 59172) | Marine microbial communities from expanding oxygen minimum zones in the Saanich Inlet - SI037_S2LV_150m_DNA | ecosystem: Environmental > Aquatic > Marine > Intertidal zone ...
GGAATACGTCTTGATGTTTTCAAACCAACCTGTTTCATAAGTTCACTGCTGGCGGTAAATAAATACGCTGAATATCCCTGGCAATTAGTCTTCAGCATGTCTCCAATGCCTTTATAAAGAATTTTTAGGGATTCCATTTCACCAGTTCGCTCTCCATAGGGTGGATTCATAACAATCATACCTGGATTTTCATCCGGTTCCAAATCAGTAACCGACTGGACATCCCACATAATACTATGAGATAGATCTCTAATATTGCGATAATTTTCTTTTGCCATCTGAATTGCATCACGGCGGATATCTGAAGCAAATATTTCAGGTTTTATCTGACGTTTGATTGAGTCTTTCGCATTGCTGATAAGGTTATTCCAATCATGGGGATCAAAAAACTTCCAGTTCATAAATGCAAACTTAGACCGTATCAGACCCGGTGCATAATTTGCAGCAATCATCATAGCTTCAATTGAGAGGGTGCCAGAGCCACACATGGGATCATAGAGGGGTGTGGACCCGTTCCAACCGGTTAACAGCATTATACCGGCGGCAAGGGCTTCATTCATCGATGCCTTATGCATTTTACCACGACGATATCCACGCTTATATAAAGGTGAACCGGAACTATTCAAATAAACGGTACCCCGATTGTGATGAACATGGACAAAAATATGAAATTGAGGATCAAGTTTATTCACATCCGGCCGGCTGTTGCATTCTTTCTTGAATCGATCAACTATGGCGTCTTTACAGACGAGGGTTGCATAATGAGTATTCCGTAGAGACTCATCCTCACTTCGGAAAAATCCATTTACAGAAAATGTATTCTGCGTTGTAAAAATGCTATTCCAGTCAATTTGATGAACACCCTGGTATAGTTCATTTTTATTACGACATTCAAAATGGTCAATTTTTACCAATAATCTTACACCTGTTCGCGTCCAAAGATTTATTTTGAATATTGTCTCTTCTTCACCGAAAATACTTACTCCACCTGGTTTAATCCTGGTATTGAGGATTCCAATTGTTTTCAGTTCATTTTCGCATATGGTTTCAAGTCCTCCCGGACAAGTAAGAAATAGTTCTTGCATAACATCAATATTAAGAGATTTTTGAGGTGTAATAATAATACGGATTAACATATATTGATTTATATAACGATTGCCTGCATCTCAGTCTGGGTGTTGACAATCTGAATATCTTTTATGCAATTTTCCTGCATATACTTTGATTCTATAAAAAGTTACTCAATATAAGTATGTGCTATCGTAAAACAGTATAAATACTGATATCTAGAACTATTTCAGATATGCTTATCACTTTAAGCAAAATATTCATTATTATTTAGTCATAAATTCATCATATTAGTTGGTGCTAATGGTTGATATTATTTAATATTGGGCACGTTATTTAACTATAAGGAAGAACATTTGAAACAGTTATTAGTACTGTCGTTTATACTACTATCCTTTGCAGTATTATCCTCGGATTTTAGCGGATCCAAAAATTTCACCCAAGTAGTGATTGATATCCCTAATCTCACAACAGTTGATGCCAAAAAAAATCTGGAAATGGAATTCACCAATTTGAAAGGTATCTCATCCTGTGACGTTACAACATTAAACAGGACAATTACCCTTAGATATGATGATTCAAAAGTAAATAAACAGGTGATTGATAGGGTCCTACTGAAATGGGGATGTCCTCCTGCCAAATACACGTTCAACAAATTCATTAAATAAAGAAAGTCCACACATGCAAAAATTTTATGCACGGTTATTTATACCGGTAGTTGCTCTATTGTTGTGTTTCACAGCATGTTCTCAAAAATCCAATCCGCCAATATTACAAAATATAAAACAGCTCACATTCTCCGGTGATAATGGCGAAGCTTATCCAAGTTTTGATGGAAAGATGCTTATCTTCCAATCAAAGCGTGACGGATACGAATGTGATAAGATTTATACTATGACAATGGAGGGTGACGGGCAAGTGATGGTATCTCCTGATATGGGCGCTCATACCTGTTCATACTTTTCAAAGGATCGTGATTTTATTCTCTATTCATCAACTGTCCATGAAAATACAGCCTGTCCTGAAGTCTTTGTTTCTGATGACCCGAGAAAATATATCTGGCCACTAAGAAATTTTGAAATATACAAAGCAGATCCTGATGGTTCAAATATGACACAGCTTACCTTTAATGATGGATATGATGCTGAAGCCACTGTGCATCCTTTTGAAGATATAATCATATTTACTTCTTTGCGGGAAGGTGATATGGATTTATATACGATGGATTATGATGGCGGTAATGTCAAGAGGATCACCCATGAATATGGATATGACGGGGCGGCATTTTACTCACCAGATGCCTCAAAAATTGTCTGGCGCGCCTGGTATCCTAAAAATGATGAGGAGAGGGCAAAATGGGCTGACAATATCATAAATAGTTATGTTGAGGCAGTACCCCTTGAAATTTATGCGGCAAATGCCGATGGATCTGATAAAGTCCAACTCACCCATAACGGCGCGACAAATTGGGCCCCTTCCTGGCATCCTGATGGTAAGCGAATCGTATTTGCCTCAAATATGGATGATTGGAATGAAGAGTATCAATCATTTGGCCATAACTTTGAAATTTATATCATCAATCTTGACGGCAGCGGTTTAGCACGTGTCACCCATAATGATACATTTGATGCATTCCCTATGTTTACTGACAACGGAAAGAAATTGGTTATTGGCTCAAACCGGGATGCCGAGAATCCTCGCGCTACCCATGTGTATATTGCAGATTTCGTCGAGTAGATTTGATAAATATCAACTGCTAAGCTGAATAATTATTGGGAATTTATCCAGGTTCTCACCTTTTTTAAGGGAAAGATCACGGTTTTCTAACAGGTCTTTCCCTTTTATATTTTCAATGACAGAATATATTTTTTTCTCCCTGCCAAGATTAAGAAATATAACTGTTTTTTGGACGTGATTCCATTCAATCTTTACAAGGCTGTCACCGAGATCATCAATATCAAATTCTAATGTTGAAGCGGTAATTTCCTTTGACAGTTCTATGATCTGTTTGAAGAAAATCAGGAAATTTTCATCTCTATTCTCCCAATCAACTACATCCTTTTCAAAGAGGTTCGGCAACTTTTTCAGGGCATATTCCTGTCCAGCATATACCAGGCTTGCACCAGGGATATAAAAAGTGAAAACCGTCCAATTTTTTAACTGATCGAAATTATCAAATATACTGGCAGCCCTGGCAATATCGTGATTCTCGAGGAATCGTAATTTCAGGGCATGATCAGGATACTGGTACATCTGGTTTTTTATAAAATATATGTACTGAACCAATTTTGTTTTATCCTTAAGAACCATTTCAAACAACTCAAATGAATCATATTCATAAGTAAAATCAAATACGCTGTGTAGCTCGGCATCACTGTGACATATATACCCTGATTTCCTGGTTTCCCTGATGTGACTTAAATGAACACTTTCGGCAATCCATACCAATTCATTGTCTTTATCAATTGTAGACTTGAGATATTGCCAAAATTCAAGGGGCACCATTGGCGCAACATCACATCTAAAACCATCAATTCCCATTTGAACCCAGCCATTCATTGCATTGGCAATTGCAGCCCACAATTCTTGATTTTCATAATTTAGATCCAATATATCAGACCAGTCAGAAACCTTTCGAATGATGTCACCAGACTCATTTTGGAGATAATATGATGGATGGGATGTGACCCAGTCTGAATCAACAGATGTATGGTTCAATACTGCGTCGATAATGATTTTCATATCCCTTTTGTGAACTTCTGAAATCAACCTGGAAAGATCCTGCTCATCACCTAGATCGGGATGTATTTTGCTGTAATCCTGGATTGAATATGGACTGCCTTCTGATCCTTTCCGCGACAAAACACCGATAGGGTGGATGGGCATAAGCCAGATGATATCTACACCAAGGGATTTTATCCTGTCCAGATCATTTATGATGTCTGTGAAATTTCCATTGATTCCATAATTTCTTGGAAATATCTCGTATATGACTTGACGCTGTTGATTAGTTTCCATGGTCTAAATCCTTGATACATTCTGGTGAATTATTGGCGGCATAATTTACAAATGTGGACACAGGATAATAATCCAGGTCATGTGGGTATGGCTTTAGTAAATCAGCAATTTCATTGGATTGAATTGCATTCCCTAACCAGTTTATTACATTCTTCTCAGTGAGTATCACCGGCATTCTGTGATGTATATGGGATAATTGATCAGAAGGTGTTGTGGTGATTACGGTGTAGGAGAGAAGTGGGGGACCCTCATGCGGTTTCCACATATCCCATAATCCTGCCATTTGCATCAGGCTATGATCTTTACTGTGAATATAATGGGGGATTTTTCCTGTGGATGTTTTCTGCCACTCGAAATATCCGTCGGAGATAACAATGCATCGCTGTCGGGGGATCAATCTTTTAAAGGATGGTTTTTCAAATAGGGTCTCACTGCGGGCATTTATCATTTTTGCAGCAAATTTACTGTCTTTTGACCATGATGGTATCAATCCCCAATTCATCATATTCACCACTCTTTTGTTTTGAATATTTCGGAGGATAGGGGACTTTTGAGTAGGTGCAATATTAAAAGATGGATCAAAATCTTCCTCCCATTCATCGATGGCCAGTTCTTCAAGAATTTCGAGCTTGCCTTTTGTCAGTGTTTTTCGACCACACATATTGATCCCCTCAATTATTTGGAAAATGGATATCAGTTTTTTCGTCTGTTTGTACCGCTATAAAATTACAGTTGATCCACCAACCAAAATAATCATAACATAAATTATTGAATACTGTAACTGCTCGGGGATCTGGCAATTGTTTGGGACCAGTCCTGATGAACTGATCTTTGGAACCTGTATATTTAAATCTGTACACTTTTCTGCCTACGGCAGACAGGCCCACCTGCGGAAGGCGGGCCCTCCTCCGGCGGGCAGGCTACTTAATTATGACCCCATTGTCCTCCGGACATTTCCCTTAAAGGGGAAAACAAAATTATTTTCAAATTTCCTTATAATTCTCCCACTTTTGAGGGGGAGTTAGAGGGGGTCCAAAAAATAAACTTTTTATCATTCCTGGGACCAGTCATGAAGAACTGGTCTTTGGAACCTGTCTATTTAAATCTGTATACTTTTCACCCTCCGGCAGGCAAGCCACTTAATTGTATTTTCTTTTATTTATACCCATAATTCAATACCCTAGATGTATTAATATATATTTTACGACTAATCTTTAATTAAATATTTAGGTATACATAAACATACTCCATAATACAGATGAATGATATAAACTTAAACGAAATTGAAATAAAATGGCAGAAATACTGGCAAGAGAATAATTGTCATGATATCAATCTTTCATTTCCCAAAAATAAATTTTATAATCTGTCGATGTTCAGTTATCCTTCCGGGGATAAGCTGCATATAGGTCATTGGTTCAATTATGGACCTGCCGATACATTTGCAAGATTCAAGAAGATGCAGGGTTATAAGGTTTTCCAACCCCAGGGTTTTGATGCCTTTGGTCTGCCGGCGGAGAATTATGCCATAAAACATGGTGTTCACCCTGCCGTAAGTACAAAAGCAAATGTGAAAAAAATGAAGGAACAGCTTCTCAGAATTGGTGCCATGTACGATTGGAAAAATGAAGTAAATACCAGTTCTCCCGATTATTATAAATGGACGCAATGGCTCTTTTTGAAACTCCATGAAATGGGTTTGGCTTATCAAAAGGTCTCGCCGGTTAACTGGTGTCCCAGCTGTGCCACGGTACTGGCCAATGAGCAGGTAAAAGAAGGGACCTGTGACCGTTGCCATTCTGAAGTGACAAAGAGATCGCTAAAACAATGGTTTTTTAAGATAACAGAATATGCCGACGAATTATTGAGCGAACTGGATAAATTGAACTGGCCGGCAAAAACCATCCACATGCAGCGTAACTGGATTGGTAAAAGCGTAGGGGCCAAAATTATTTTTGATATCCATGGTTTTGATGAAACCATCGAGGTGTTCACCACCCGATCGGATACCATTTACGGCGCCACCTATATGGTGCTGGCCCCAGAACACGAACTTGTTGACATCATCGTCACAGATGATTATAAAGGAGACATCAGAAAGTATAAACTATCCACAAAAAAGATGTCTGAGATCGACCGCTCTTCAGCAGATCGCGAGAAAACCGGTACGTTCACCGGTGCCTATGCTGTCAATCCATTTACAAATGAAAAAGTACAAATATGGATCAGTGATTATGTTTTGGCATCTTATGGGACTGGCGCTATCATGGCAGTTCCCAGTGGTGATGAACGAGATTTCCAATTTGCCCAAAAGTATAATCTACCCATTATTGAAGTAGTCTCCCCAGATGGCAAACCACATGGCGCAGACCAGTGTTTTTCTGATTATGGTATATCACTCAATTCGGGCGAATACTCCGGCCAGCCTTCACAAGAAGTCATCACCTCAATCAATATGGAATTAGAACGTCGGGAGATTGGCGGTGCCAAGGTCCAATTTAAACTTCATGATTGGCTTATCAGCCGACAGAGATACTGGGGAGCGCCAATACCGGTTATCCATTGTGATGATTGCGGTGCTGTGCCGGTGAGTTTTGATGATCTTCCCATTCTTTTACCGGAGGATATAAAATTATCTGAAACCTACGGTGAAGATTTGAGCCCACTGGCTACCAATGATGAATTCATAAATGCCCCATGTCCGAAATGCGGCAAACCAGCCCAGAGGGATGCCGACACCATGGATACATTTGTCTGCTCATCTTGGTATTATCTCAGATATCCCAATGCCGGTTATGAGGGTGGACCATTTGACAATAATAAGATGGATTGGCTGCCGGTGGATCAATATATCGGTGGCGCTGAACATGCCACCATGCATCTGTTATATGCTCGATTTGTAACCAAAGTTTTGCGCGATGCCGGTTATCTCTCGTTTGGCGAACCATTTACCAATTTGTTTCACCAGGGCACCATCACCCGTGACGGCGCTAAAATGTCAAAATCAAAAGGCAATACCGTCTCACCGGATGAATATGTCGATAAACATGGTGCCGATATTTTCAGGACATACCTCATGTTTATGGGTCCTTATGAAGATGGGGGTGACTGGACCGATACTGGTATTGTCGGCATTGAACGATTCTATTATAAAGGATTGAAGCTTATACGTAAGCAGGTAGATGGTGAATTGAATCAGAAAGATCAATATATCATTCACTATACGATCAAATCAGTGACCCATGATTTAGAAAATAAAAAGTTTAATACTGCTATCAGCAGGTTGATGGAATATGCCAATCACTTTATCAGTTATGAGACCATTTCACAGGAAGTAAAGAACACCTTTGTCTTGTTATTAGCGCCATTCATGCCACATATTGCCGAAGAGATGTGGCAGATTATCGGTAATGAACCATCAGTATTTAATACTGACTGGCCCGTCCATGTTGAAGCCATGATAAAAGTCTCAACCTGTAAAATTGCCCTGCAGGTAAATGGAAAATTACGAGGTACTATCGAAGTGGATGCCGGCATCAGCAATGATGATCTGCTCACTGAATCAAGAAATATCGATAATATTAAAAAATATCTCGATGGTAAAACCATCGTCAAGGAGATTGTCGTACCAAAAAGGCTGGTCAATTTTGTTGTTAGATAAATAATTATAAATATAATTAAAGGGATAACATGAATGATATAATGAATATAAAGGATGTGTCAAATTATCTCAAACTAAAAGAACAAACCGTTTATCGTTTGCTCAAAGGCGGAAAACTGCCTGGCTTAAAAGTAGGCGGTACCTGGATGGTTAAAAAATCTCATCTCGATAAAATGTTTAGTGATGTCCTCAATGAAAAATTGAAAAATACAAAGATTAAATAGACATTTTCTGTCAGGTCTACGACTGTGATAAATTCAAGAATTGATCAAATTTGCAAAATGAGGTGGGGGACTTAATAGTCTTTTTATAACAGCCATCTGCTTATATAATTATCCTCTTTCAAATCCTATACTATAAATTCGCTATAATTTTAGCGGCGATTTGTAATTTTCACTTATATAATTCATAATAAATAAACGGCGGTGACATGGAGAAGCATAAAATATTTCTGGTAGTTGGTCAAATTTCCTTAGCCCTAGGTTTTATTGGTTTTTTATCAAATCATCTTTATTTGGACAATAATTCAATTATTGCCTTCTGCTCAGGTCTGTTATTGGGTTTATCCTTTGTTTTCAATATAACATTTCTAATTAATAACCGAAATAAATCATGAGTTCTATGAAAATTATAAAATTTAAAAATGCATAAAAATATATGGCAAATTACTGCCGGCCATTTTTATCTTACCCATGGTTATATTGGCAGTGGTCAGCTACCGGCATCATTCTTAGTCGTTAATTTTTCAAGGCCCACATATTGAAGTCAAATTATCTAACACCAATACTTATGGCTTTACTGTCCGCCTTTTTATTTGGGGCGGCAACACCAGCCAGTAAATATCTCCTTGATTCACTACCACCATTCCAGCTTGCCGGTTTATTGTATTTGGGCGCAGCTCTGGCTGTGGCACCGGCAGCATTAAAGAGTGGGGGATTTGCATTACCGCCAAAACGAGACCATAAAAATCAACTTCGTTTACTTGGTGCAGTATTTTTTGGTGGTTTATTTGCACCTGTAGTTTTGCTAATAGGACTGCAAAATGCTGGGGCAGCATCGGTATCACTCTGGTTAAACCTCGAGTTAGCAGCAACGGCTGTCCTCGGTGTATTTATATTCAAAGATCATCTCAGTGCAAAGGGCTGGTTTGGTGTGGCAGCAGCGCTAATTGCCTCAGTCCTACTTGTTTTGGGTCCTGATTCAGCAGCCGGTCTTGCCGGGTTAATACCCGGTATTCTTGTAGCGCTGGCATGTATTTCATGGGGTCTCGATAATCATTTCACAGCCCTAATCGATAGTATAACACCGAGCCAAAGTACATTTTGGAAAGGATTGGCTGCCGGCATGGTAAATCTTACCATCGGTATGATCTTTGCGCCAGCGAATGGCAACTTCGAATTAAATTATGTGTTATTTGCCTTAATTGTCGGTGCCTTATCGTATGGCACCAGCATTGTATTATATATTCATTCGGCCCAGTCATTAGGTGCAACAAGAGCCCAGGTGTTATTTGCCTGCGCGCCAATATTTGGTGTGTTATTATCCGTAATAATGCTAAATGAGTCATTGACTATCATCCACTTTTTTTCAGCCGTATTATTTATTGTTGGCGTGGGATTCCTTATCATTGAAGATCATAATCATTTACATCATCACGATTCAATGGATCATAACCATCTGCATAGTCATAATGACGGTCACCATGATCATTTCCATCCAGATTCAAAACCTTCAGACAAACATCGTCATGCTCATAGTCATTATTCAATTTCTCATCGTCATGTCCATTGGCCGGATTTACATCATCGCCATGAGCACACATCAAAGGAAGAGTGATAGACTCTGATTGGTAGTGTTCAAGAAATGAGATAATTCGTTTTTGAAGTAGAGGATTTGACATACATAATGATCTGGAGGCAAGAGGAGGTAAAAGACAAAGCCATATTAATGGATTATATATAAAATACCTAACTATACATAATATATATTATCAGCATTATTGATGTAGCTGGTAAATATCACCCTAAAATATAGATTTTAGAAGACGATAATATAGATAGGATCAATTTATTTAAATATTAATATGGAAAATATATCAGTAAGCTGAATATTTATATTGCTTAATATATATTGATCTTATAAAATTTAATAAAGAGATTAACCGCAAAAAAAACAAAGGATGAATTATGGAAAAAGTTAAATTGATGGAATACATGGATATTATTACCGAAGCTCTTAATAATATCACGATTTATCATACCATTTGGTTATCTGCATTGATGCTGGT
>Ga0008650_1001622_pt1 | contig 9947 bp, 8 predicted proteins | sample SaaInlV_150m_DNA_2_FD_59172 | JGI IMG/M metagenome (GOLD analysis project Ga0008650, IMG submission 59172) | Marine microbial communities from expanding oxygen minimum zones in the Saanich Inlet - SI037_S2LV_150m_DNA | ecosystem: Environmental > Aquatic > Marine > Intertidal zone ...
CTCATGGCCGCCTCCGCTATGGCGATGTTGCGTGCAGCGGTGGGTTTCATGACGTTTCTGCTGGCATTCGAGTTCCGGGGAGGCGAGGAGGGCCTCAGCATTGATGGCCCCGGTAGGGCCGTGGGAGCTGCGGTCGGCGTGGCGCGTGGTCAAGACATCCTCGGTAGTCCCGGTGCACCGGTCTGGCACTTTGGAGTAGTTCTCGTGTGTGCAGGTGTCGGTGCACTGTTCGGTGCATGGTTCGCACCGCGCCTTCGCCGGACGGCCGGCGAGGAGATGATCATCACCGGTGTTCTCGTGGCCGCAATGCTTGGTGGTGTCGCGGCCAGTTGGCTCGGGGCTCTCAGGGGGGCGATGGTCCTGGCGCTGATGGTGGCGGGTTCGTCGGCCGCCGCCAAGCTGGCCTTTGACTCGTTGGTACAACGTGATGCACCTGATGCGAACCATGGCCGAACGTTCAGCAGGTTCGAGGGCCGCTTCCAGTTGAGTTGGGCGGTTGGTGCGTTCGTGGCGGTTGTGGTTCCGCTGCCGACCGAGATCGGTTATGGGCTCGTGGCCCTGGGTACTGGACTCGCCCTCGTGTGGTACCTGGCAGGGTCACGGGCAGCCAGGAGGACCGACACGCCGGTTGACCCCGACCGTCCAGATGGCCAGCTCGGCTTCTGGCACCAGGAGGACGGAGACGAGCCTCACCTGTGAGGGCGGGCTACGGCTGGGTGGCGGCTGCGTCCGGGCCGTCGGTGTCCACGTCCAGGTCGAGCCGGGCCAGCCAGAGGCCCGGTGCCTCCACCTCGTTCGGTGTCGGCAGGTGGGACTCCCTGGCCCACAGACGCTCCAGGGCGTCGGGCCCGGCCCGTTCGACAACGCCGGCGATGAATGCACTGCCGCGATCCACCTGGGTCTGGGTCAGGTTCAGGCCCAGAATCCGTTCGACAAACCGGTCGGCACTGCTGGTCTCGACCCTCCTTCGCCGAAGTGCCTCGGTAACCATCGGGTACGTCGCGATCAGGCGACCACCGATCTCGTCCATCACGTGGTCCACGTAGCCGATGATGACCGATACCAGCGATTCGATTCTCGGCTGAAGCACATCCTGATCAGGTGACCTGACTGCTCCCAGGACCATCTCGGGATCAAGAATCTGTTGGAGCTGCGCTATGGCATCGGGTCCAGCCATCGGGTCGATGTCACCCAGGTGCTGTTCCAGCTCGGACGGGTCGTTTCGAAATGCACCAGCGTGGCTGGTCAGTAGGTCGGTGAGGGTCTCACCCACGTGGGGGACGCTGAGGACGCTGTGGTGGGTGAGTTCGTGCAGGCACACCCAGAGCCGCAGGTCGGCGGCCGGGATGCTCCAGTCGGTTGCAAAGGCCTCGATGTTGGGGACGATCAACATGAGGCGGTCGGCATTAGGCGAGGTCGGGTCCACGGGGATCGGCAGGTCGTAGGTGCCGAGGTTCCGGAAGCCGAGGCGACCGACCATCGTTCCCGTTGTCAGGTTTGACAGCAGAGGAGCCATTGCCTCCATCAACCCGGACAGCCATGCGGCAGTCGGGTCTCCGCCGGGGTCGGCCTGTGGTTCGTGGTGGGTGTCGGGCCCGCCGTGTAGGGACCCGGACACCCGACCGAGCAGCGGTAGAAGCGTGTCGACCATGCGCCCTGCCCAGACTGCCCGGGAGACCGGTTCGACAGTCACCGGTCCCCTCCGTCCTGCCGGGAGGCCGGTCTGGTCGGCGACATGGAGTTCTGCGACCCGTGCGAGGGCCTCGTACTCCATTCGAACCGTCGGATCCACGTTTGGTTCGCTCTCACCGCCGGTAGCGATCGTCATTGCCAGCTGGCGTGCAGCAGACGCGTCTGTGCCCTGATTCTCCATGGCTTTCAGAGCCCCTCCGAACATGTCTCCGAAGGAGCCACCGAAGACCTGAGCCATCAGGTCTTCGAGTGAGGGATCTTCGTCGTCGGGTTCAGGCATCTCAGGTAGGTCCACGGTGGCATCGTAGGGCCATGTCACGGTGCGCTCACATCGGTTCTGTTGTCATATCGACAGTACGCAGGGGCTGCCGTCGATCAGCCGGGTGGTGGTCGTACCATGACGGCGATGTCATCCGTGGCGCCAGTCGAATCTGATACCTGGCTCGGCCTAACTGAGGAACCTCTCCCCGTTGAGGAGGTCCTCAGGTGGGCGGGCCGACCCGACTGTGGTGCCGTGGTTCTGTTCAGTGGGAACGCACGGGACCATGCCGAGGGACGCGCGGATGTGACCGGGCTCGTGTACGAGGCCTACGAGGAGCACGCAGAACCCAGGCTCCTTCGCGTGGCCGACGAGGCACGTAGGCGATGGCCGGCAGTCGCCCGAATCGCGCTGCTGCACCGGGTCGGTTCTGTCCCGATCGGCGAGGCTGCCGTAGTGGTCGTCGCGTCCTCCGCCCATCGCGGTGAGGCGTTCTCGGCGGGACGCTTCTGCATCGATGCCGTGAAGGCAACCGTGCCCATCTGGAAACTTGAGACCTGGGACGGTGGCGAGCACTGGGGAACCGATGCTCAGCATCTTGTCGACCTCGACGACCTGGAATGGCCTCCCGATACCACCGGGTCTGGATCTGGCGACGTTTCTGGAGACCAGAAATGAACTCCAGCCTCGTGTTCCTCTTCGGCGCCGTGATCATGGCGGGACTGGGGTCAACCCTGGTCTGGCTGTTGAGCCGTCCCCGGAAGCAGAGCGTCGACCCAGACGAGTTCCGGAGGACCCTGCGCAATCTGAACAGCGATCAGCACCCCGGTGCGCACAGTTCCAGCGCAGTCCGGATGATCGGAGACGACGAGTCCGGGAAGACCGGCGGTTCGGCCTGAGATGGCACGCGACCTGGCAATCGACCTCGGAACGGCGAACACCCTCGTCTACACGCGGGGTGAGGGTGTTGTTCTGGCTGAACCATCGGTGATCGCCATGAACCAACAGTCGGGTGAGGTCCTGGCGATGGGTCGTGAGGCCTGGAAGATGATCGGACGGACACCAGCTCACATCGTGGCCGTCAGGCCACTCCGGAAGGGTGCCATCACGGACTTCGACGTGACCCAGAGGATGGTGCGGCTACTGCTCGAACGGGTCGGTGTGAGCCGGCTTAACCGTCCCAAGGTGCTCGTATGTGTGCCCTCTGCGATCACTGCGGTCGAGCGACGTGCGGTAACGGAAGCCGCCAAGAGCGCCGGCGCGGCTGATGCACAGTTGATCGAGCAGCCGCTGGCAGCGGCGATCGGTGCCAACCTGCCGATCAGCGAGCCGGTCGGCAACATGGTCGTCGACATTGGTGGTGGGACCTCCGAGTCGGCGCTGCTCTCTCTCGGAGGGGTTGTGGCAATTGAGGCTCTCAGGGTCGGGTCCTTTGACATTGACGCCTCAATCCAGGCCCATGTCCGCAGGGAGTACGGCGTGGCAATCGGAGAGGTGACCGCAGAGGAGATCAAGTTGGTCTGCGGGTCCGCCGCCGAGACTGCAGGTGAGATGCGTGCCGAGGTGCGCGGTCGCGAACTCGTCTCCGGCCTTCCGAAGACGATCGTCCTGACCCCCGCCGAGATCCGTCGGGCAATCGACGAGCCCATCTCGGCAATGATCGACTCGGTGGTCTCATGCCTTGCCCAGGCACCCGCCGAGTTGGCACAGGATCTGCTTGTGCAGGGCCTTCATCTGGTTGGTGGTGGCAGTCTCCTGAGAGGTTTCGACAAGCGTCTGGCCGATGAGACCGGAATACCGGTCACCCATGTTGAGGCTCCCATGGAGTGTGTCGTAATGGGTGCCGGTCAGTGCATCGAGTCCTTCGAGGCTATGCGGGCCATGTTCATCGATCCCCGGCGCTAGCCGGCGGGCACTACCGCGCCGACTCTCCAAGCAGGTCCTCGGCTGCCTGGCTCACCTGCCAGTCCCTGTCGTCGAGCGCTCGTTCCAGGGCTGCTTCGACGTCGGGACCTTCGAACGCGGCGAGCGCAAGCACCGCCCGACGCCGAACCGGTGGTCGGTCCAGCAGGGCGGCAAGGATCACCGGTCGCCCCGCCTCGTGGCCGAGGGACCCGAGGGAGGCCACGGCCGCCTCGCGACACAGCGCATCCTCGTGGTCGCTGGCGATGCCGATGAGCAGCGCGACGGTCAGGTCGGCAAGGTCGGATCTCTCACCCGCTGCCCAGCAGGCCGCCTCGGCGACTCCGGAGTCGCTGTCGGAGAGTAGGTCCAACATGCCCGTAGTTCCGGATGGGTGGGTGGTGGTGGCGGCGATTTCGAGAGCCCGTCGCCGAACTGCTGGCGACGGGTCACCAAGAGAGGCACCTAGTTCAGCGTCGGTTATGCAGCCCAACCTGTTGAGGGCGCCGATTGCAGCGGATCTGACCGAGGGCTCGATATCGACAAGGTGGCGTCGGGCCTCAGCAGGGTCTCCTGCGTGTCCGGCAAGGATTGCCTGCCGGCGGCGGGGTGCGCTCTCAGCGGTCGGTGGCGGTTCGGTGTGCTCGTGGCGGGCTGGCACCGGTCAGCCGATGGCCTGTTCAAGCAGGAAGCCGGCTCCTATGACCATCACGCCAATCACGGTCGCAAGTGCGATGCCGCCGACGACCACGAACGCGGTCAGCAGGATGAGCGAGCGCAACCGGTGCCACCATCGGATTCTGGCCCGCTGCCCGGTAACCACCTTGTGGGGCGGGTGGAACCACAGGCCGGACAGGGCAGCTGCTCCCCATGGTCGGTCAACTGCGTACTCATGGTCCTGTTGGGTGTTCATGACGGCCCGCACCATGACCCGCGTGTTGTCGTGGCAGGCTGGGCAGTATTGGCTGTGTGGATTGTTCTGGCCCAGATTGTCGAACCGTTGACCATCCGGGCGTGGACAACCAGCAGGGCAATCAGGACGAGGCCCGGGAACAGGGTGGCGACTAACAGCGTGAACACGGCAGAAGACAGGCTACAGCCGGGCGTCGATGCACCCGGTGGCGCCCCCCGACGCGTACGGCCTGTTGTTGCGGCGGGTGTGCTGCTCGTTGGCCTGGCGGTCATGGCGATGACGTTCGTCAGGCTGCCGTACTTCATCTTCCGGCCGGGAACCGTCAACGCACTGTCTGATCGCATCGTGGTGTTCAGGGGCGAGAGTTTTCCGGCTGCCGGCGAGGTGTATTTCACGACCGTCCGTCAGGACTCGACGGTAAACGGTTGGGAGTATCTGTGGGCAACTGTCGACGATGCCGACCTCCTGGTCAGCCAGGAGTCTGTACTGGGAGACCGGAGCCGTGACGAGAACCGTCAGTTCAACATCGAGTTGATGCGGGTCTCCAAGTCAACGGCCGAGGCCGTTGCGTTGAGGCACCTCGGCCTTGATCCGTTCGTTGCCACAGGTGTCGGCATGGCCTCGGTTCGTGATCCTGCCGCTGGCCACCTGACCACCGATGATGTGATCGTGGCAATCGACGGTGTGTCGACCATGCGCGTCGAGGAATTGGTGACCATCGTCAAGGGGCGTTCGCCAGGCGACAGCATCGAGATCCTCATTGAGGACCTGGACGGCGACAACCCCAGGACCGTGGTTGTGGAGCTGGCAGCGCGAGACGACGACCCGACGGTCGGGTTTCTCGGCATTGGTCCTCAGACACGCTGGGAGGACGTCGAGAACCTTCCGATCGACGTGGGTGTTCGGACCGACAAGGTGGGTGGCAACTCGGCAGGCCTCGCCCTGACCCTGGCGATCCTCGAGGTGCTTACGCCCGGTGAGATGACAGCGGGTCTACGCGTAGCCACCACCGGCACAATCGACATTGACGGTGTGGTCGGCCCCATTGGTGGAATCAGGCAGAAGGTGGTTGCAGCCCGCCGGGCCGGGATCGACCTGTTCCTGGTTCCGGAACACGAGGCATCCGACGCCCGCGACGTCGCAGGTGACCTCAGGGTCGAGGGCGTCGCGAACCTGGACGACGCGTTGGACGTGCTGGCCGAACTGGGTGGTAACGCCGACACCCTGGCGCTTCCAACTTTGTCCGGGTAGGTGCCGGTTTAGTTGCATGGCTGTCGGTAGGGCCAACCGGATGCGCCGTTAGGCTGCCGCGATGCGCCCCGAGGATGCACCGCCACCGCGGCCCCGCCCGATGCCCCGAAGGGGTCAACCTGTCCGGTCCGGAAAGTTCCGGGCCATGGCGCTCGGTGCGGTGGCCATCTTTTTCGTGGCAACGGTGTCGCTGCGGGGACTGGCCTCCTTCTACACCGACTTCTTGTGGTTTGACTCGCTTGGCCACAGCAACGTGTTCACGTCGGTTCTCGGCGCCCAGGTGGTCCTGATTGTCCTCTTTGCAGTGTTGTTCTTCGGGATCCTCTTCGGGAACCTGGTAATTGCGGAGCGGTTGGCCCCGCCTGTACGACCGCCCGGACCGGAAGAGGACCTTCTGGTCCACTACCACCTCATCGTTGGGAGCCGGGGCAGGTTGTTGCGCCTGGGCGTCTCAGGCCTCTTCGCTCTGATCGCCGGGCTCGGAGTGTCGGGCCGGTGGCAGGAGTGGTTGCTGTACACCAACCGCGTTGACTTCGGCACCGTCGATGCCCAGTTCGGGCGCGACATCGGGTTCTTCGTGTTCCAACTGCCGTTGCTCACCTTTGTTGTGGGCTGGCTCTTCTCGACGCTTCTCGTCACCCTCGTCGTCACCTCGATCTCCCACTACCTGAACGGTGGCATCAGGTTCCAGACAGTCGGCGAGAGGGTAAAGCCTCAGGTCAAGGCCCACCTCTCGGTGCTGCTCGGCGTGATCGCCCTTGTCAAGGCCGCCGACTACTGGCTGGCCAGGTTCGAGTTGACGACATCAACCCGGGGGGTGGTCGACGGCGCCTCATACACCGATGTAAAGGCTGAACTGCCCGCGACCAATCTGCTGATCCTGATCTCCCTGCTGGCCGTCGTGCTGCTCCTCGTGAATATCCGGCGGCGGGGCTGGATGCTGCCGACGTTGGCCGTTGGCCTCTGGTCGTTCGTGGCACTTGTCATGGGCGGCATCTACCCGGCGGTCGTTCAGAGCCTCAGGGTTGAACCGGCCGAGTCCGAAAAGGAGGCGCTCTACATAGAGCGCAACATCGAGGCAACGAGGACTGCCTTCGGGCTCGACAAAATCCAGGAGGTGATGCTCGACGACTTCGACACCCAGATCACAGCTGGCGACCTGCGGGCAAACGTGTCGACCGTGCGGAACATCCGGATACTCGACCCGCTCATCGTGCAGGCCACCTTCGACCGTCTCCAGGGCGAGCGCGAGTTCTACCAGTTCAGCGACCTGCTCGACGACGGCCGGTACCAGATCGACGGCGAGTTGACCCAGGTGATCCTCGGTGCCCGTGAACTGGACCTCAACACAACCCGCTCATGGGAGGCCCAGCATGTTGCCTTCACCCACGGCTACGGCGTCGCGATGGCACCGGCCAGCCGGGTAAAGGGCTCCGGTGACCCCGACTTCGTGATCGGCGACCTTCCGGTGGCGATCGACGATGGGGTCGACGTGGTCCTCGACACCCCGCAGATCTACGTCGGTGAGGGCCTTGAGGGCTATGCGGTAGTCGGAGCCAGCCGTGACGAGGTTGACTTCACCGACGAGAACCAGGAGACCAGGACGGTCCGGTACTCCGACCTTGGAGGTGAGGGCGGCGTCCAGATGGGGTCAATGCTGCGCAAGGTGGCCTTCGCCCTCAGGTTCGGCCAGATCGAGCCACTGATCTCGAACTTCATCACCGACGACTCCCGGGTCCTCTACGTGCGGGACGTGCATGAGCGGGTCGAGAAGCTGGCACCGTTTCTCCACTTCGACGCCGATCCGTACCCGGTGCTCGTCGATGGTGGAATCCAGTACGTCGTCGACGGCTACACGACCACCGACAGGTATCCGTATTCGCAGCGGGCGCCGGTCGAGGACCTTCCGGCGGACGACGATCTTCCCCGCCGATTCAACTACATGCGTAACTCGGTCAAGGCGGTGGTTGACGCCTTCAGCGGTGAGGTCACCTTCTACGTTTCCGAGTCCGACGATCCGCTTATCAGGGTCTACCAGGCTGCGTTCTCCGGCCTGTTCACACCGATGTCAGAGATGCCCGCATCCCTTGTCGAGCACATGCGATACGCCGAGGACTACTTCCGGATCCAGACATCACTCTGGGGCGCCTACCACGTTGACGACACCGAGAACTTCTACCAGCGGGCTGCGGAGTGGGCTGTCTCCCAGGATCCCGGTCGGACCGGGCAGGGCGCAGCCAACCTGACCTTCAGGGATGAGCAGGGCATTCCCTCTGGAACCCGTGACGCCCGGATGTCCCCGTACCGCACAATGGTCGACCTTCCCAACGGGGCCGGTGACGGTGCCGAGTTCGTGATCATGAGGGCCTTCGTCCCCCTCGACGATGACGATGCCCGCAAGGAGCTCGCCGCCTACATGGTTGGTCGAAGCGACGGCGACAACTACGGCGAGGCAATCGTCTACCGCCCGCCGACCTCCAACTTCGACGGCCCCGCCCTGGCCGAGGAGCGGATTCGCAACGACGAGGAGGTCGCCAGCCTCCAGACCCTCTTGAGCCAGCGTGGTTCCTCGGTTCTGTTCGGTGAACTTCTGCTCGTGCCGATCGATAACTCGATTATGTATGTGAGGCCGCTCTACGTGCAGGCCGAGGGCGATAGAACTGTTCCCGAACTGGAGCGTGTGATCGCCTCGGTTGGTGAGCGGGTCGTGATGGCCAACTCACTCCAGGAGGCCCTCGAGGAACTGACTGGTTCCGACCTGAGCGACGTGTTCGGCGGAGTCGTCGTAGCGGAGCCTGCCGAAGGTGACGGTGAGAACGGAGCCACGCCAGTCGACTCTGTCGAACCGTCAGGTGGCGTCTCCGAGGTCATAGAGGGCGATGTTGCCGCCATCGTGGCCGAGATCGAACAGCTCCAGGCGGGCGCAGCGGGCGCACTTGCCGAAGATCCGGCCGACTGGTTGGAGTTCGGGCGCATCCAGGCCCGCATTCAAGAACTCGTCTCTGCCCTGGCCGACAGGGCCGGTTGACGCCAGAGTCGGGTTGGCCGAGGTCTAGCTGGCCGGCTGCCAGCCGCTTGTGCGCTGGCTGGCAGGTGCCCGGGCCGGTGAGTCTGCGCTGAGGTCCTCAAAGGCCTCGTCGTCGGCAAGGGCTGGTGTGGACGGTTCGTCTTCGAAGGTGAGGCCGGCCTGGTTTCCCAGTTCTGCGATTCGGCCACGTAGCTCAACGGTCACCCTCGAGAGCTCAGCGGACAGGCGAGCGGCGTGAAGGCGAAGTTCCATTACGGCGTCGTCGTCGCTGCCGGTGGCATGTTCACCAAGCGAATCGAAGCGGTTCTCGAGGACGGAGACTCGGTCCTCGACGTCGCGGAGGCCGTTCACCAGGTCAAGCAGCGTCTGGTCGGGGCCCGGGTCAGCGGACAGCCGTTTTCTTCCTGGTCGCACGGTGTGATGGTACTAAGAGCTTCACGGGGGTGGGTGCCGCCGTCCTGGCCGGCTTGACAGCCATGTGGGGCAACCGTGGGCCGACCCCTTTCGGGATCGACCTGTAGGTACCCTGCGGCCGTGCCCAACTGGTCCGCAAGGTCGATCCTCACAGCAGCCGTGGTGGTGCTTGTCTGGGTTACGACAGGTTGTGCAACCGATGCTGGCCGGGGGCTGTCAGAGGCCCGGGACCAGACGGTTGTCGCACCAGCCACCACCTCGCCTCAAGCTGGAGTTGCCACTGTCACGCTCGCAGCCCCGGCGGTATCGTCCGCCGGCTCATGGACATTCCTTCCGGCTACACCTTTGCTGTCAGTCGAGCGACTGACCGGCACAATCGAACCCGACGGAACCTTCGACATGGCGTTTCCCAGCGTGGACGGCGATGGCGTGGCACGTGGCGTCGACGCCCGGCTCCGCCAGCCGGTAGAGCACGCCAGGGCCCTGTT
>Ga0008650_1001649_pt1 | contig 9871 bp, 13 predicted proteins | sample SaaInlV_150m_DNA_2_FD_59172 | JGI IMG/M metagenome (GOLD analysis project Ga0008650, IMG submission 59172) | Marine microbial communities from expanding oxygen minimum zones in the Saanich Inlet - SI037_S2LV_150m_DNA | ecosystem: Environmental > Aquatic > Marine > Intertidal zone ...
AAAAGAGTAGCAGATGCTCAATGGACTACTGCAGATGAAGATAAAAGGAAAAGGCAGGCAGATAGAAAGAGACGGAAACGAAAAAAGAAAAAAGCTAGAAAAAAATAGAACTTAGAGCAAAAATTTCATAAGTGTCAGAAATTAGTAATAAAATAAAGTTATATTATTGACAGATGTGATATTTATGACACACTATTTATGGTTAAAAAATCAATTATTTTATATAAAAAAATAGAAAAAGAACTGTCCAAATTACCAAAAACAGTTCAATTAAAACTCAAAGGATTATTAGAAATTCTAGAGTCAGAAGGGAAACTAGAAATACCTTTTGCAAAAAAGTTATCAAAACAAGAGGGTTTATTTGAAATAAGAATAAAACATAAAGGACAGTGGAGAGTTATTTACGCATAATACTATAAATAGATCAATAATAATACTTAGTGTATTTCTTAAAAAAACTAAAAAAACACCACTAAAAGAATTAAATAAATCACATAAAAGACTAAAAGCATATTTAAGAAAGAAATAATGAAAAATATTACAATTCCACTCAAAGATTTTTTACCAAATATTACTAAAAAAGAACGAGAGTTTATTAATCAAGAAAAAAAATATTACCAAATAGTTGTTTCTTTAAAGAAAAAAAGAAAAGAACTTGGACTAACCCAAAAAAAACTTTCAGATCTATCAAATATTCCTAGAACAACTATTACCAGGGTAGAATCTGGATCTAGAAATGCAACTTTACAAACATTGATGTCACTAGCTCATGCTATGGGTAGTACTTTTGAACTAAAACTTACCTAGAAAACCACTCCACAGTCTTTTTAAGACCTTCTTCAAAACTTACAGTTGGCTCCCAGTCTAATAACTCCTTGGCTTTGCTAATATCTGGCTTACGACGAGTAGGATCATCTCCTGGAAGATCTTTATGCTCGATCATTGGCTCTGAAGACTCTTCATAAACTTCTCGCCAAATAATGTTAGCAGTCTGACTAACGGTATATTCTTCTGGATTACCAATATTAACAGTCTCACCTTTGGCTCTTGGTTCTAAAGAAAGGCGTAAAATTCCCTCTACCAAATCACTTACATAACAATAAGATCTTGTTTGTGAACCACTCCCGAAAATAGTCATTGGCCTTTTATGCAAAGCAGAATTAATGAAACTAGGAATAACTCGGCCGTCTTCTGCACCGATTCTAGGGCCATAGGTATTAAAAATTCTTACAATTCTAGTATCTATCTCAAAATCTCTATTAAAAACCCCACAAATAGTCTCTCCTAGACGCTTGCTTTCGTCATAACAAGAACGAATCCCATTAGGATTCACATTGCCCCAATAGGTTTCTTTTTGTGGATGCTCCAAAGGATCTCCATAAGCTTCTGATGTTCCAGCAAAGATAAAGGTTCCTTCTGGATTTGTAGCTTGTAGATACTGTAAAAGAGCATCTGTAGCTACTGTATTAACCAGGTAAGTCTCTCTAGGGTATTTTTGGTAAAAGGGTGGAGAAGCGGGAGAAGCAAAATGAAAGATATAGTCAAAAACTTCACCTTGGAGATAATTACCAGCTGGTTGAGTTACATCTGCTTCAATAAATCTGAGATTTTCTGATTCTACCTCTGAGAGATTATCTGCATTACCAGTGATAAAATTATCTATACCCATCACCATCGCGCCTTCTTCTAGCATTGTTTCCACCAAGTGAGAACCAAGAAAGCCAGCTGCTCCGGTTACCAAGACTTTTTTACCTGCAAAACGATTTAACATAAGAGTTTTATTGTAACAAATCTGGGAAAAGAAACATACTGGGGGTTAAAAAATAGTCCTATAGTTTTGACATAAGTGATATATTTTGATATACTATATCAAGTATTTTAGGTAGACTAAATCAATTTTTCAATGCGAAAGATAGTGATAAAGTCAGCTCTTTTACAAAAGAACATTGCTAAATCTATTTTTTTAGAATATGAATCTATTCATTCCACCTTATGTGAAGTAAATAGAAAATATTCTAAAAAAGGAGGTGAATCATCATATGGTTTTCCATATAATATCTTATGCAGCAATAGCAGGATTAACAATTCAGTCTATGCTGGAAGTGGATAGCTCGGTCTCTGAAAGAAGCCTACCAACAGGACATAAAGTTGGAATCTGGATAACAGGCATTGCATGGACTGCAACTCTTGTTGCAGGATTTTGGTTAAGCGGGCCAGAAACGTTCGTACTTTGGATCGTTTCATCAATATTGCTTATAGCTCTAATTATTACTGCAGAGTCATTTACATATAGTAAATGGCAAACAGTATTTTTAGTTCCAACCACTGCTGTATTTTTTGCAAGTGGAATAACTTATATCTGGTAATAAAATGTTCTTTCAATCAAAAACCCCATTTTTAGGGGGTTTTTACTATTAAAACCTATAATCTAGATATTAATGACGTTGTTTGATATAATAAGGAGGTATTTTGTTCTTTAAAAAACTTGAAAACAGAAACCTGTTTACCTTTTCAAAGCTTGGCGCTTAAAAAAAGGTAGATAGAGACTGTTTTTATGGAGGAGGTACTAAAAAAATGAAGCTATTAGTAGGATTAATTCTGTTAATCTTATTATTTAATGCTCCAGAAGTTTTACTTTTCTTAATGGTGATTGTAGCTAGTTTTGCTTTAGTGATAGCCTGGTTCTGGTCACTTGAATTAATAGGAGAATTTGATCCTATTTTGGCAATTGGATTAGGAATATTATCCCTATTTTTTGGGGTAGCACTAATTATCATTGCTGCTATAGGAACGATAGTGTCTTTCTTTACGGAAGATGCTAGTAAGCTTCTTGGATGCTTATGGATATTTGTTTTAGTTGTCTTAATTTTATTATAAAACAACTACCCTCTAGACTCTCCCCACCCCGGTGGGGAGTTTTACTTTCAAAACCAACTTCACCCAACCCATTTCTCACGGTATGATATAAACGTGAAGAAATTCTCTCTTAAAAAATCCTCAGCTACAATACTAAAACAACCCATTTGGCTTATTTTAATTTTTTCTTTTTTACTTCGTATTCCTTTGCTAACAGGCTCCTTTTGGCTAGATGAAGCAGCCCAAGCTCTAGAAAGCATCAGGCCATTCTCACAACAACTAGATATTATTCCAGATTTTCAACCACCTTTGTTACACTACATTACTCACTTTGCAGCTTCTGTTTCTGAGACCGAGTGGTGGCTACGACTCTGGGGAGCTTTAATCCCTGGCTTAGTAACTATTTGGGCTACTTATAAAATCGGTAAGAAACTCTTTTCAGAAAGAGTAGGGCAGTGGGCAGCGCTATTACTAGCTACATCTTCATTTCATATATTTTATTCACAAGAACTTCGTCCTTACAGTCTTCCTGCTATGTGGGGCATGCTTTCTACACTCACCTTACTCACGAGACCTCTTATTATCTGGAAATTTATTTTATTATCTGTAGCAGGCTTATATTCTTCTTATCTCTATCCATTTTTACTTTTTACCCAATTAGTAATTATGTGGCTAAAATACAAATCACCTCAAAAACTCTTCCAAACCATTCTTCCAATTATCTTACTCTTCATCCCTTGGCTACCAAGATTCTTACAACAGCTACAAGCTGGACAAAGTTTGAGACTAGAAATCCCTGGATGGGAAAATGCAGTCAGTATTCCTCAAATAAAAACCCTAGTTTTAGTACCTCTCAAATTTATTTTTGGGGTACTTAATATTGAACCTACTTGGACTTTTATTCTTGCTATTTTAGTACTTAGTTTTTTATGTGTAAAACTTTTTTTGATTTCACAAAAATCATTGTGGATAAACCTCATAAACGCTTTGAAAAAAATCCCAAAACTTTTACGAAAAAACAAATTGAAATTAACCCCAAAAATGCAATTAATTATTTTAATAATTCTGCCGTTTCTTTCAGCTTGGATAATTTCTTTTCTTGTACCAGTCCTTAGACCAAAAAGAGTTCTGTTTCTTTTACCTTTCTTTTATCTTCTATTTGCTTCATTGTTACCAACAAGAAAACTAGGATCTCTACTTTATAAAAACCAAGAAAAAATCACTATTTACTTATTAAGCACTCTCCTTTTTATTAACCTCTGGGGAACAATAAGTTATTGGCATGAAAAACCCTTACAACGGGAAAACTGGCGAGAACTAAAACAAGAGATAGTTACTACTTTTCCAGCCAGCTCAACTCTCGTTATCATGTCTTTTGATGAACCATTTGCTCCATGGAGATGGTATTTACCTGAGTATCCTACTTTAGACCTTGGTTATAAGCATGCTTCTGATGTTGAAAACATGAAAGATACTTTGAAACCTGCTTTTGATAAAGACTATGTTCTAGTTTTCGATTATCTCAGAACTCTAACAGATCCAGATGATCTAATCCTACAAACTCTAAGTGATTTTGGCTTTATTGGTAGAGGAGTTATTGATTATCCAGGGATTGGATTTGTCAGGATTTACACCCGTTCTCATAACGCTTTGGGATCTGCTAGACTTTAATCTTTCTAAAAAACAATAAATAAGCCATAATTAAAAATACCTTTAGAAAAAACTTAGAAAAGTATATAAATAAATTATGAAAATAGGAATTGATTTTACCCCAGCCAATTATGATCGTGGAGTTTCGCGTTATACAAAAAACTTGATTCGTAGTCTTTTGGAACTTCCAGGGAATGATGTTTCATTTTATGGTTCCTCATTCCGTCAATATGATTCTCTAAGACAAAAGGCCAAAGAACTTATTAAAAACACTAGAGTAGTAAATAACTATAATTTTAGTTTTCAAAAATACCCACCATCTTTCTTGCAACTCTTATGGAAGTTTGGAGCCAATCCTGTTTCCAAAGTATTACCCAATATAGATGTCTTTCATAGCTGGGATTGGCTACAACCACCAGATAAAAATATACCGTTAGTATCCACTATTCATGATCTAGCCATTCTTAAATATCCAGAGACAGCTCATCCCAAAATATTAGCTGCTCACAAACAATCCTGGAAGATTCTCAAAGAAAGAGATGCCGAGATCATTGCTGTCAGCCAAGCAACAAAAAAAGATATTGTTAATTTTCTAGAGATACCAGCTTATCGTGTTCATGTTATTCCAGAAGCACTTCCTCAGGAAATTAGAATTATTAACGAGAATCTCTCTGAAGATCAAGTAGAAAGATTAAAACAAGAACTGAACTTACAAAAACCATTTTTATTATTTGTCGGAACTCGTGAACCACGTAAAAATCTAGTTAATCTAATAGAAGCTTGGAAACCACTCCAGAAAGAAGTAGATCTTATTATTGCTGGAGCTTCTGGATGGGATGAAACTAGCAACTATAGCCAGATCCAAGGACTTCGTTTCCTTGGAAAAGTCTCTGACCAAGCTCTTAATGTCCTTTATGCTGAGGCCGAAGCTTTTGTTTATCCTAGCCTAGATGAAGGTTTTGGCTTACCTATTCTAGAGTCTTTTTATCATGGAACCCCAGTTATAACTTCTAATCTACCAGTGCTGATAGAAGTAGCTGGTAATGCTGCAGAGCTAGTGAACCCTGTGGACATTACAGATATTACCCGTGGTATTGCGTTAGTTCTCAATGAAGATAAAGCAGAACAACAAAAAAGATTACAAAGAATGATTATTAGAATGCATATGTTCAGCTGGCACTTAGTTGCAGAACAAACGGTAGAGGTTTACAAAAAAGCTATTGAGCGTTTGCAAGAGTAAACTATGAATATAAAAAATAATAAACAATCTTTTCACTTTGCTTTTGATGCTAATGAAGCAAATGTACTCAATAGAGTGGGAAGCAATGTTTATGCTTTTGAAATTTTAAAACAACTTCATGCTTCTACAAAAAAAAGAACTGATCTTAAATGGACAGTTCTACTGGCCCAACCACCAGTTAAAGACTTTCCCAAAGAAAATAATTCCTGGAAATATAAAATAGTTACTCCTAGAAAATTCTGGACTCAATGGGCTTTACCTCTTCATCTTTTCAAGAACAAAAGGAAATATGATTTGCTATACACACCTGGACATTACGCTCCACGCTTTTCTAGCGTTCCATATATAAGTAGTATTATGGATCTAGCTTTTCTAAAATTTCCAGATCAATTTACTGGAATAGATGCCTTTCAATTAAAGAACTGGACAAAATATAGTGCTGAATCTGCAGAAAAAATAATTACGATCAGTGAATTTTCCAAAAAAGAAATTAATCAAATATATGATTTATCCCTAGAAAAAATCAAGGTAGCTTATCCTGCTGTTTCACTAACTGATAAATATTCTAATTTACGTTGGAAAAGATTTATAAAAAAGAATTCTATAAAGCCAAATGAATATTTTCTATACTTAGGCACTATTCAACCAAGAAAAAACCTAGAAAAATTAATAGAAACTTTCGAAGTTTTCTCTAGAGGATTTGCCGCAAGAAAACTAAAATCATCTCAAACAAAAAATATAAAAGTAAAACAACATCCTCAACTGGTAATTGCTGGAAAAACTGGCTGGTTAGCAGAAACTATTCTGGAAAGAATACAAGAATCACCTTTCAAAAAACATATTATCTTGACTGGATTTGTAGATGATTCTCTAAAAAAACCACTTTATGAAAATGCCCAAGCATCTTTATTAATAGGACTCTATGAGGGTTTTGGTATTCCACCACTAGAATCACTAGCTGCTGGAACAGCGGCTATTGTTTCTAACAATAGTAGTTTACCAGAGGCAGTCGGTGAGGCTGGTATTTTGGTAGATCCAGAGAATGCTCAGGATATTGCTAATGCTATGAAAAAAACCTGGAATATGCCAAAACTCAGAAAACAAGTTTTAAAAAGAAAAACAAAAAAACACTTGAAAAACTTTACTTGGAAAAAAACTGGACAAGTAGTTTTGGAGACATTATTAACTACAGCTAAAGAATTAAGAAAAAATGGAAATTAAAAAGTTAGTACAAAAATGACTGACTCTCCTCAAAAAACAAATCAAAGAAAAAAGAATGCTCCACTTCTAGGAATAGACCCTGGATACGATAGATTAGGCTGGGCTGTTGGTACGCCTGTTGGTAATAATTGGGAAAACCTTATTTATGGGTGTATAGAAACCCCCAAAGAAATGAAACTTTTTGATCGTTACAAAATACTTAATATTGAATTGAAAAAAATCATAAAACTTTATAAACCAGAGACAGCTATTATTGAATCACTATTCTTCTTCAAGAATCAAAAAACTGCCCTAAAAGTTAGTGAAGCTAGAGGAGTTATCCTTAGCACTTGTTTTTCTAAAAACATGAAACTCTTTGAGTTTACTCCATTACAAATAAAACAAGCTGTTACTGGCTATGGAAGAGCTGATAAAAAAGCTGTAGAAAAAATGGTTCGCCTTCAGCTAAAACTAGGATCACAAAAAATCATTGATGATGCTATAGATGCCCTTGCTGTAATGATGACTTACCAGACACAAAGAAAATTGCTAGAGTTATAGTAAGTCTTTCTTTTCATAGTAAATTTATGGTACAACTAATCTCAAGATGATCGGGTTTCTTTCAGGTACTATCCAAAAACTATCAAATTCACTTCTAATCCATACTTCTGGAGGAGTGGGCTACAAGGTAGAAGTAGGTCCATCATTTTTCAATAGACTTCAAGATAAAGATACAGTTTCTCTATTTATTTATACTCATGTCAAAGAAGATACCCTTAGCCTTTTTGGATTCGGGACACAAAAGGATATGACTCTATTTGAACTAGTCCTCTCTGTCTCTGGAGTTGGTCCAAAGATTGCTCTAGCCATCATTGATTCTGGTGCAGAAAGACTTGTTGAGGCAGTTCAAAATGCAAATGTAGAGTTTTTCAAATCAGTCAAAAGAGTTGGTAAAAAGCTAGCTCAAAAAATAATCATTGATCTAAAATCAAAACTAGGTGGATTAAAAGATCTAGACCTCAGCCCTCTCTCAAAAACAGAACGAGATGCTATGGATGGATTACTTGGGCTTGGTTTCCAAGAAGGCCATGTTCTAGAAGTTCTTAGAGAAATAGATACTACTCAGCCAGTAGAAACTGTCTTGAAACAAGCTGTAAAAAAACTCTCGATAAAATAAATCATGATTGAACCAAATATAATTAGCAATATAGATTCTGAAGATAATAATGTAGAAGAAGAAATTCTTTTTACTTCTCTAAGAGCTCAAGATTGGGAAGAGTTCTATGGTCAAAAAACAATCAAACACTCCCTACAAATTTCTATTGAAGCCGCCAAGCAACGTAATGAGACATTAGATCATATTTTACTTTATGGTCCTCCAGGACTAGGTAAAACAACCCTTTCTCATATCATTGCTAAAGAGATGGGTGTAAATATTAAGATTACTTCTGGAACAGCTCTAACAAAGTCTGGTGATCTAGCTGCTATCTTAACTAACCTTGAAGATGGAGACATCCTTTTTATTGATGAAATTCATCGATTATCAAAAGCAGTTGAAGAAACTCTCTATCCTGCAATGGAAGACTACGCTCTAGATATTGTTATTGGTAAAGGACCTTCAGCTAGAACCGTTAGAATTGATCTTCCTAAGTTTACTCTAATAGGAGCTACAACTAGATTCGGCCTGTTATCTGGCCCTTTTAGAGATCGTTTTGGGCTTATTCAAAGATTAGAATTTTATCCACCAGAAGGCTTACAAAGAATCATTACAAATGGTGCTAAAAAACTAAAAGTAACTCTAGATCCAACAGCTGCCTTATCAATCGCCCGTCGTTCAAGAGGAACACCAAGAATAGCTCTCAAACTTTTCAAGCGTGTAAGAGATTATGCCCAAATAAAAAATGGGGGAGATGTTACCCCAGAATCTGTAGAAAAAGCCCTTGATATGTTTGCTATAGATTCATTAGGACTAGACCATAACGACAGGAGATTATTAATAGAAATGATCGATAAACACAGTGGTGGTCCAGTAGGACTTAGTACTATGTCTGCAACTATCCATGAAGATTCTGGAACTATTGAAGAAGTCATTGAACCATATCTTATTCAGATAGGTTTTCTCAAACGTACTAATCAAGGTCGTGTTGTAAGTGAAGCTGGGTATGCCCACCTAGGAATTACTTACAAAAAATAAAAACAAAGGAAATATATGGACGCTTGGTCGGCCTCTGTACAACGTAGAGCAATAAGTGATCTCAAAGAAAATGGTGGAACTGTTTACGAAGAGCCATATCAAAAAAAATTTGAAGGAGAATCTGTTTTAGTAATAGGCCATGATGGAAATAAATACTGGGTTATATCAAATAACCAAATTCAACTTGTTACAACAGAGGAACTTTTCTGAAACAAAACTTTATCTCAGAACTTTATTTTGACAAATCAGATCTCTCAAAACGGATAGAGCTAATTCTAGAGTTTATTCATCAGAATACTGAGTTCACCATAGATAAATGTATTCAAAAAAGTGCCTGGTGGAACTCTTCTCACATTGGAGCAATGCATTATTCTGGAATGTATAAAAACAAACCAGCTATTCTCAAAATCCAAGGAACTAAGCCTGCTACCAGTGAAGAAAAAATGGTTGTTGCTTTTACTAATCAAAATACCAGTTTGAAAATTAGAGCGCCTTATCTATATTCGAACTTACCCTGGAATGAAAAACTCAGATTTGAAGCATTCATCATGGAAGATGTTGCTCATGAAAAAATAATTAATTTACCTACAAACAATATAGAAATAACCAATTTTTTTGACTTATATAAAGAATACAGAACTAACTGTCTCAACAAACCTTGGTTAGAAAAACCAGAAATACCTCTATCAAAACAAACAATCAAAAACTTTTCTAAATGGAAAAAAATTTCT
>Ga0008650_1001673_pt1 | contig 9763 bp, 14 predicted proteins | sample SaaInlV_150m_DNA_2_FD_59172 | JGI IMG/M metagenome (GOLD analysis project Ga0008650, IMG submission 59172) | Marine microbial communities from expanding oxygen minimum zones in the Saanich Inlet - SI037_S2LV_150m_DNA | ecosystem: Environmental > Aquatic > Marine > Intertidal zone ...
ATAGTTGGGGTATTAATGCACTACGTCCATATGTTTGGATGTACCGGTCCAAAGTCCGGAGAAAAGCACATGGAAGGCCGGATCCAGGTAGGATCCCAAGACAGGAGAAAAGGCAATGGAACAGGCAAGAATAAAAGGCTTCGTACTAGGCAAAGACAAAAAAGGCGGTAAATGGGTCTGGAAAGTTAGAATCAAAGACTCTAGGCAGGAAGAACTCAATGACAAGAGAGTTGAGGTAGGATCCACTCATGATAATATTGAGCTCTTCCAAGGACAGAATGTCACCTTTCTCTTAGGCACAACACAAGAGAGAGGTAGAACTGTGACAAGGGCAACGGATGTCATGAACGACACCAGCAAACAGGAAGATGTGGAACAGGAAGTTCCGAAACGTAACGAACCAAACAATCAACAAGAACCTCAGAAATGCGAAACGATCAACGTTGCAATACTGGAAACAAAGAATGGCGAAGTTTATGCCACATGTGCATGCGATGACGAAGAACTAACAAGAGAATACTTCAAAAGCGAAGGCGGCGAAGAACTTGTAAAATTCATTCAAATTCCAATAGACACGAGTGGGATGAACGCGATTGATGCCTTACTGAGTGTCTCTGATGAAGATACAGATTCCATCTGTCAAGCATTAGAGCGCATCATAATGGCAGTATTCAGCGCCGGCACTTCCACAAAAAACAGACAATCTTTCGCAAAGGACAATATCATGTTATATCGTAATTGGCCTCTAATTGCAACGGTAAAAGACTTCTTTCTCCGCTTGGCGCTCTGTTTTGCCAATCTGGAAACAGATGAAGGAAAGGCACTGGCCGCCGCTTTCACCGAATGCTTTACCGCTGCACCCGTAAAAAACGGCCCTGTCCCGCTCTCCTCAATCGTCAGAGCAGCACAAGAAGAGGAACCCGAGCTCGCCCCGCCGCATAACACAGGAGTCTCACTGGTAATCGACGTTCCCAAAGTGTTCGAAATTCCGGTGTTCAAATATGCAAAGCATATTGACTGCGCAACAGCAAAAAAGATTCCTATGCTTCCAGAAAGAATAGACAAAGAAGTAGAATTCGGCAACACGGTCGAAATCAACGGGAAATCGTTCGTAGTCCTTGACAACACTTCCGATAGCATGGATTATGAGTTCTCATACATGCTCTTGGCCCCCGCCGAATGTATCATGACCGACATCTAAACCACAACCCCAGCAGTTTTCAAAACATTCTCTCTCGTGAAAGAATTAACTCACCCAAACAGAGATGGCTCAGACGCACATTCATACTAGCCTCCCGCTAGGTGCCCCGGGCCCTCTCTATATTTAATGTCCAGAAAGGACAAACCCATGAAGAATCTAACAACACTTATCGTGTGTGTGAGCCTCGTAGCAGCGTTCGCCGGATGCAACAGAACTGACAGCGCAGACCAGGAAGTTTTCAGAGATGACCAAATCGGCATCACCCTCACCAGCCTCAATTACGGTCACGGAGGACGAATCGTAAACTTCGGAAAATCCACCTTAATGATCGAAGCATGGAGCAACGACGGCAAAGGAGAAGTAAAAGACTGGTACTTCAAGGTCATGCCACTGGACACCTTCGGTCACTACAAAGAGCTAAGAGGGAAAACAATCCGAATCTTCGACGTCAGCGACAACCCCGACCCCAAGTCGTTTCAAGAACCCATCATGGAAATCGTCGTTCCGATGGAACTTACCGGGAAAACAATAAAAGGCACCAGGCCCCCGGCAACAACCCAGCCGAAAATCGACAAAAACGATACAACTTCCATCTACGACGAAATAATCGAAAGCTGCGAAGCAGTAGTCAAAGAACGAGAAGCTATCATTAAGTCTCAAAAAGAAGACCTGAAGAAGCACAACATCAAGATAGCAAAGACCACCGACGAGGAGACGCTAAAAATCCTCAAGAACGGCAGAAACCTCAAGGTCAACCTGCTCGAAGCTGCCGAAGAAGCTCTGGTTAACGAAAAAGAAGATATCGAGCTTCTAAAAGAAGTAAAAGTTTTAGAGAAAAGCCTGAAGGCAATGAGAATGCCTCGCAGGACAATCAAGTCTCTAGAGCAGATAGTCGAAGAAATCGACAAGGTTACGGAAAGGTCCGTTAGTCTCCAGTAACCTGACTAGTCCTGGTCGCACCGCAGATGGGTACCTCAACAACTCACCGTTGGGGTACCCATGTGCTACAATCACTAAAATTGGCAACCTCATGAAAGGAGAATGCCATGAATAGCTTCAAAACAACCGCAGTACTCGCCGGGATTGCCGTATTCCTTTTCTTCTTTGTGCTCTGTATATCGGGCCCTTGCGGATCTGTACAATTCGCGGCAATCGTCACACTGGGTCTCATTATGGCCGCACTCGCAGTCGCATGTTTCCGCCACGTAATCGTCCTGGGCAGAGAGCGCGTCCAGTACACAGCCTTAGGAGTAATATCAACCCTAGCGCTCGTAGCAGTCATCTGGGCAGGAAAATCATATCTGTCCTATGACGCAAAAAGATATACCAGCTCGGCGAGCGCAACAACGAACCGCGTAGCCGAATCGCCACAACCCCTAGATAAGGAGATCTAGACCATTGCTTGATCACGAATGCCTCACGGAGGACGATGCTATCGCCTTCCACAAAGACGGGACCCTTCTCGTAGTAGCCATGTCAATAATTGGCTGCGAAAAGTGCGAAGCTTTATGCGAAAGGATCCTAGCAACAAGTCGTTAATTCGAAAACCTCAGATGGAGCGTAAAGATGCAACAGACGCAAGAAGCAAAGGCAGAGCATTCGCACCTGACGGCCAAACAGCTACAGGCAGCGAAAGAGAGAGATCTCAACGAATTCCATAATCTGGTTAGAGATAATATGGAATGTCCAGAGTGCAGAAAGGTATGTAGCGAAGCACTCAAGGGAACAGGGAAGAAAAAGCCGGACGAAGCCTAACAGTCGCAACACGAACCAGAGACCCCGGGCGCACTTTTCCCACTGTCCGAACCCGCCAGTGCCCCGGGGTCTACTATTAACAACGATTCCAGGATATGCCCTCCAAGAGAGGTAATATTCAGTAACCGTTAAAACCCCTAACGCTCACAGCCGGAGGAGAAACAAATGTTCGGTACATCAGAAGAAGCAAAGCACAGAAGAAAAGTATTGTTTTTCACACTACTATCCTTCGCCGCAATGTGCTCAGGCTAAATGAAAGGAGCTCACAGTGAACCGAAAATTCGCAGCAGTGCTCATATTCCTTGCAATCGCAGCCGCATTCGTGCAGTTCGCAAGCAAGGACATCATCGCTAACCCCGCCGGAACAGATAAAAGCGTTCCGACTACAAACGCCGCACCACAGAAGCCAAAGCTGACACACAAAAATATCAACGACCCGTCAGCATGGTCAGATATATACGACATCGATGAAGATGGAAATGTCTACAAAATAGGCGAACCAACTGCCGCGCAAAGCGACATCGCCACGATAGGTTACTCCAAGGCAGGATACCGAGTCAACAGAAAGACCGGCGCAATCCTCGCCCCCGCAAAGAAGAAACCCCGTTAGCATGAAAGGATTGTGCTATGATCTCACGAATGGATTTAAGAACTGGATCCGAAAAGCCGACCGTCGTTGTACTGGTCATAACAAAACCGACCAAGAAGCGAACGAAAAAGTCACAGCCAGAAAAAGCACCATCGAAGCTGTCGCCAGATGCAGCAAGGGCCATGAAGTTTTCGCAGCAGATAATAGCCGCAGCAGCAACCCCTGCAGAGAATGCATCATAAAGTCCGACATCAAAGCCTAGTCCAACCCGTCGAAATCAAACGGTAGCTAGTCATAGCATCACCTGCAATGATGAACTACCCGGTCGGGCAGAGGTCCCCCCCGCCTCCATCCTGTCTCCCCCCACAGGAGCGCCTGGCCAACCGGGAGAGTAGCTCAATTGGCAGAGCAGGTCACCTCAAATGACCCGGTTGCAACGGTTCGAATCCTGCCTCTCCCAGTCGCAAGACAATTGTACTAACGCCTGAAAGGAGACTCATGAAACAGGCAACCCGATTTATTGTGTGTGCAAGCCTTGTAATGATAACAACGCTCGCCGGATGCCGGGAACGAAGATCCTACTCAAGAAAAGATGCCCATCTAGGAGTAGAGATTGTCAGACACGAAGGGCAAGAAGAAGGCGAGATCCACAATCTTAAGGGCCGGTTCATACGAATCGAGACCGCGCGCAACGAAAACGAACCCTCAAATGAGGAACCAACCGGAATCGTCAGCTTCCAAACAAAATATTGTGTAATTCGAGACGGCCAAGAATTCATAATATTCGTGGAAAACTCCCATAGCGATACGGGATGGCTCCGCGCCGGAACAATACGCGCGCCGGAACGAACACGAGAGTTCGAAGTGCAGAAGTAACCCACACAGAGACACGAAGTAGGCTGCACCGGTTCCATTAGCTGGTGCACCCTGCCGCATGCCTTTGTAAACCGAAAATTCTAAGCTCGAAAGGAGCAAGCGCGATGGCAAAAGTCGATACTATTTCCGACATAATGAAACGAATAGGCCCGAGCGAAGAAGGTCACTTAAGGATCTTCTTGATACGAAACAAGGGCTTTCCAGAAGTAGATGACGCAATAATAACGGAAGCCCTAAGGAGTTTCAAAGCCACCTTCCGAGTATGGGGAAGCTTGAATATTGAAACCTTCCGCAAAATACTGACGGAAGTCAAGAAGAGGGGCCCATCAAATTAACCCCACGCAGAGACACGAAGTAGGCTGCACCGGTTCCATTAGCTGGTGCACCCTGCCGCATGCCCCTGTATCAGAAACTCTAGAAGAAAAGGATAAAGCGTATGGACGACTTCGCAACCGTTGGAATAATGCCAGCAGAAGCAACGTTCCTAAAGGCACGTCTAGACGAGGGCGGCCTCCCTCAATCATCGAACTGCCGAGAAATGCAAGACATTCTAGCAGCATTTGTAAAAACCTTCCGTACAAGAGAAGGAATCACAACGCAAATGCTCTACGATGAAATGGGCAAACTCTCGACAACCGACTAAACGCAGAAAGGAGCCCAATAATGGGTATAATCGAACTACTTATCGGCGTCGTTCTCGCAGCCATCGCAGTACTCCTCATGATTCGAGTAGCACCGAAACTAATGCGAAACTATTTCTGGGGCGGAATATTTTGCATAATTGCTTCGATCTTACTTGGAACAGCATCTGCCGTGTTCATAAACGACGGCCTTAAAAAAGGATGGTCGTTCGCACAGCTAAAAGAAGAGCCGAAAGCCGCTCCAGGAATCCCAGGAATTCTGGAGTAACCCCGCAAACTCTCGCTCGCATAGGAGAGTTCTGTCCTGTACACCTTGGCAAGTGTACGCGATAGAACTCTTTAGTCGAAACAACGCCAACTAAGAAAGGAATTCTGAAATGGCAAAGAAGTGCGCAAAAGTTTTATTCGAAATGGTAGCAATGGTGATCATTACTTTAGTATGCATCATCATAAACGCCGCCACTCTCCACAGACGAAAAAGTTCTAGCTGGACAATGTTCATTCCAGTACGGAGAATAACAAAGTAACCATTCGCCATGGTTTTCTCCAAGGGATCCTGACAAGGAAATAAAACTCCGCCATCAGGATTCCTTAATTACCAACATCGAGAATCAGGTAAAAAAAGATCAGGTATTTGTGCAGGGTTCAGGAAGATGAAGTAAATCCTGGCTTGACACTAAAAAGCAAAGTGTCTACCTGATTTCTCGATTATTATAAGTTGAGTGGTGCCAGCTTGACCTTCCCAGAAGGAGATCACGATAAGTAGGTTTTGACCGGCTCCTGCGATTCTGATGATCCGTGACAGGTTGCTGCTGTCATGTTCCAAGCTCGCTTTGGCGGTCCGGGATATTTGCCACAGTGCCGCACTCACTGTGATCCCGGCCGCCCCACTCGACAACACAAGAAGTGGCTGCTGAAGATAGCATTCACTGCACGCAAAGGGGCTCGAGATTTGGACTCGCCATCCTTGCAGCGATCTCGAGTTCCCTTTGTAATTTTTACGAAAAGGAGACGCACAAACAAAACAAGGCGGCGTGGGCTTTGGTGAACCGGTTTCTCTCCTTTCCCGGTTCGCCATTAATAGTGCCACGCCGCCGCAAAATGTCCCGAGTGCAACGCTGATTGTTTCGGCAAGATCACTCGTTACACAGAAGGAACCCGGAACACCAAATGTGGGTGGTTCGTGCAGGCCGGGTTCCTTCGCATATACAAACTAAGGCGCCATGAAAGGAGCCATTATGAGAAAAGGGCAGAGCGGTTCGTGGGAAGGCCTCTTCAGGTTCCCAATCAAGGCGTTGACAAATTCGGAAACCACAATCGAGATACCAGAAAATGTCTTCGAGCGGAGCGCTCTCTATCTCTCCGTCAAGACGTTCCTCGGCGTCTTCGTAGCGGCATTCCTAGTCTACTACTTAACCGTCATCTGGACGTATAAAGTATACAAAAAAGTCTGGCCGAAAAAGAAACGAAGGGACCCTCCAAAAGAAAGTTTCACAATGCTCACAACCCTGCTTGTAGTATTCGTGACCCTGATAATAGCAGCTGATACCTGCCAAAGAATCTGGTCCGCGACAACAAGAAAAATCAGGGCAATCAGGAACGACCCCAAAGCATGGATAGCTATCGCCCTGGTGATCATAACGGCAGCAACTTGTATAGTTGCAGGAAAACTCTTGCTCTCGCTAGCCGTAACAGTAATTGTCGCGATAGTGGTCCTGGCGCTATCAAAGGAAGTCGCAACCGGCCTATCTAACGGCCCGCACAACAGGTAGCTCTCCGAACTCGGAAGGTCTGATCGCTTCAGGAATAGACAATATATTCCACCACAACAAGCGAATGACCACAAGTAGGTCGCTGGGGATTCCCCTGCGAGTTCAGCCTACAAGTGAGATCGACATGGGTGAGATCCATGTTTAAACAGGCCTTCCAATTTACAAACCCGCGGAGCTCATGTTAACTCGATATCGGATCTACCTCCACCGATAACTACGGGTAAAGGTTACCGGGCATTCACCTGCCGCCCCAAAGCCTGCATGAGCTCTTTTATTATACGCTGGGCCTGGTCGCGAAAAATCTTATGTCCCATATGCTAGACGTCATTAGCATCCCGGCAATTACCGCGTGACCAGGCCCGGTCCCTTTTACTAAGAACTACTGCGATACGCCCCACGGGACTTATCGTTGTATATCTTAGTCGCACCTAGCAAAGGGTGCATAGAAAGGAGCCGCAAGATGAAATTCGTAAAAGCAGCAGTATTGGTATTAACCGTGTTGTTAGTTGTATACGTAGCCGGACACATTTATGGTTACGCAAACAAAGACACGGCAACCACGCAGATGACCGGAACAAGCGACGAATTGCGAGCAAGAACGCACATAGAAGAGAGCAGAATAAGAATCTATCTCTACATATTGCTTCTAGTCACAACCCTCGCTTCAGTCGCGATACTGGGAATCAGATCTCTATGGAAGAACATTAAAGCCAACCACCGCAGCTTCAAAAGCGCGATGGCACAATGGGTAGGCCCAGCTCTCGGAGGACCAATCCATCCAAGAACAGGCGAAACGGTTCTTCTGCCAGAGATCATAAAAAACTCCCATCGAGACTAGTCCAACGCCGAAACTGCCTGGCCGTGGAAAATCCCCTTTGTCTTACTAAAGATGGACGAACAACCCCTTCCGCGGTCGGGCCTATTTTACAAAAACTTACTGCAATATCGCAGTATGCCTATTATTAAGCACCTAGCAAAGGGTGCCCAGAGAAGAAAAGGAGACTCACATGTCGTTTCTAGAATTAGTCGGTATCGGGCTGTGCGTAGTATGCATAGCGAGTTTTATCATCGCGGGTCGTAAGATGGTCAAGCGCAAAAGACTGTGGTTCCCAGAAATTCTGCTGATTCTCATTGGAGTCTACTCGGGTGCCACAGCCTGGGGATTTCTGGGTCAATCTATCAACTTCTTCATCTACGACCACCTGACGCCCGAAAGTCAAAAGGTCAACAAAGCGACACAAACAGATGAAGAACGAGAGAAGGTTGCAATCGAGAGCATGAGGAACGCCAGTGCGGAACTCCTCAAGGCAGTACCCGACTGCGTCAGTCTAAGGCTCACCTACGAACCCGGCATTGAGCTAATTGCCAAAGTCGAAAAAGAAAACTGCTCCAGAATAACGTGCGTTCTCTCCAACAAGCGAGACGTCGCCGGCCCCCCTAGAGACATAATCAACGAGACCAGAGAAAAGTTGATAGGGCTAATGCAAGGCGACTTCGCAATCTCGGGCGTTAAGAATGATGAAGGAGAGGTAACCTACTGGCACAAGGACCGCCTCACCGAACAGTTGTTCGAGGCGTATTCTGAAAAAACCGGGAAGAGAAGCGAAAAGGCCACCCGGATGCTAGAGCAGTTCGGAACATTCACCTTCCCAGTACTTAGCAAAAAACTGGAACAGGGAGGGAAGGATACCGCAAACGCCGCACAGATCCTCGGAATAATCGGCGCACAAGCCAAGCCGATGATACCAAAGCTGCGAGAAGCCCTAGAATTGACCAAGGGAGATCCTGACGTTGAAGCAGCCATCAAGCTGATTTCAGAAAAATGGACGGCAAGCAAGCGGCCGCTCAACGTGCCAGAAATCCGTTAGCATCAAAGCCAGCCAGCCCGACCGCGAGATCCTTGTAAGATAAAAGCCACAAACGATCTCGCGGTCGGCGTTGTTTTAGGGTCTGATCTGATACGCTCCACGAGAGCTTATCACGGCAAACCTTAGACAAACACTAACACACCACAAGGTGTTCACGATAAACGACACAGCGAAAGGAGAAATCGCGAAGTCACACACGCCGAAATCCGAAAGGGTTGAGAGATTGTAACCGGAAGGAGCTCTCGATCTTCAAGAACAAGACGCTGGGTAAGCTTTTGTTCAAAATGGATTGACAAACCAAAGCACGGATGCTTTTCCAAATGCACTTGGGTGCAGGAGAAAAAGCGATGAACGCTCACAGAAGAACAGCTCAGATCGTAACCGTAATCGTACTGGTGCTTGTATCCGCAATGACGATGATGACAAGTGGATGCGTCGATGTCAGGGACGCCGAATACAAAACAAGTCTTCGGTTCGGAAGAATCAGGACTTCCCTCGGCGACCTCCGGCACAAAAGTGCTAAAGGCAGCGAAACCACTCTCATGACCCCCTTCGCCGAGAAGACACAGAAGCCCGGCGGAGTCGAAAACATCATGGACTAGAAAGGAGATTATTATGCAGCGAAAAGACATAAAATTCAATGCGTTACTCCTGATCTTCCTGGTCATGATGTCAATCGAGGTCCCAAAAGATTGGAGAGTTGTTGGCGCCGCCTTGCTCGGACTCTACGCCGCCTACATGTTGTGGCAAACGTCCGAAAGTCTAGCAGGAAAGTTCGTAGCCGCAATCGCACCGTTCGCAACGTTTATGCTCGCCAGGCTTTTCACAGCTGAGATGTCCGGCGTTCTCAAGCGCAACACGGTGGAGAAAGTCGGAGCCTTCCTGAAACACTATGCATTGGAATGCTTCGGCCAGATAAAGGTCATCGCAAACTGGGGAGAACGAGCAGCTGACTTCAAAATCGGCTACGCGCTCTCCGGGGCTTTCTGCGTAGTCCTCTTCCTCTGCTTAATCTGGAAGCTGGCCACAACAAAAAGTCCGCAGACACAAACGCAGTAACA
>Ga0008650_1001752_pt1 | contig 9500 bp, 7 predicted proteins | sample SaaInlV_150m_DNA_2_FD_59172 | JGI IMG/M metagenome (GOLD analysis project Ga0008650, IMG submission 59172) | Marine microbial communities from expanding oxygen minimum zones in the Saanich Inlet - SI037_S2LV_150m_DNA | ecosystem: Environmental > Aquatic > Marine > Intertidal zone ...
ATCAGATAGATAAAATTTTCATTATTTTATTAATTTTGGAAAAATGCTCAAGTTGGGTTAGGTTACAATGGCAATGTGCTTACAAATTGGGTTGGCTCTTTCATCATGCTAACAAGTTTTCCAGTTTCGTTTTCCATTTTTCCCAATCAGGCATTTCTTTAGTCTGTAGTTCAATGAATTTTCTTGTATGGTCATGATAAATCAAATGACACAATTCATGTATTATCACATATTCAATGCAACCTCTTGGTGCTTTTATTAATTCAGGATTCAAGATTATTTTACCTTTCGGAGTACAACTACCCCAACGTGTTGGCATTTTTTTAATTGATAATTGATAATTAATAATTGATAATTTGTGCCGTATAATAAATTGTTCAAACAATGGCAGAGCTATTTTATTCAATCTTGTTTTTGCTTTATCAAGATACCAAGATTCAACTAATTGCTTAACATGTGCCTTATCTGGAGTATAAACAATTATGTATTTACCTATTAGCTTAACTTCTTCTTTATTTTTCAATATTAATTTTTCAATATTAATTTTAAGAAGGTATTGTCGCCCTAAATACAAATGAGTTTCACCACCAATGTATTTGCGAGGCGGTGTTTTAGGTTGAAATGAAAGAAAGAAGCTCTGCTGCTTAATTATCCATGCAGCTTTTTTTAAAAGCTTTTCTTTTATTTTTTCTAGCGGACTATCAATTGGAGCCTTTACCAATACATTCAAATCTGGAGTTACAGTTATTCCAAGTGTTTTTCTAGCGGAATATTCCACTTGAAAATCTATTTTTTTGCTACCAAAATTAATTGATAATGGAGAATTGATAGTTGATAATTTTTCAACCCCCATTATTTATTGCTTTTAGAAGTTTTAATAATAGAAACCAGAAGTTTAAGAATTTCGTCAATATCAGATTTTAAAGAATAAAACTCTCTTTCATCAAGATAATCAGGTCTGAAAAGTAATTCAATCCAATAGTCTGACTCATTGGCCTCTTTTAAGGAAATTGATAATTTGTGAATAAAGTCAGCTTTGCTTTCGGCATGTTCAGATTCTCTAACTAAAGCTCCTATCGCAGTCCCTGAACGAAGTAATTGTTTGGATAATACGTATTCATTTTTGGAATCAGTTAAGTACTGGTATAACTTCACAATCCTGAGCGCAAAATCAAAACTTTTAGTTTTAATTATATTGCTTTTCATAATTATCCATTTTCAATTATTAATTCTCAATTTACTTATATCGTAGTTTTGAAACTTCAATACACTTATTTGCAATATCGTCCATTTCACCAAATGAAAGACTAATATTGTATTTATCCCTAACCTCATCAATCAAATAATCACCTATTTCAATTTGCAGTTTGCCTGTGATATTTGACTTAGACTGCCAATCAACAATTGGTTGATTATTTTCTAATACAGCTTTTTTGATTAATTCATCAATCTGTAATGCTGCTTGAACTGATATTTGAGTTTTTACAACATCATCCTGAATTTTATCTTCTAAAGATTCTAATGTTAAACCATAAAATGCTTTTGCTACATCCTTATCCATTATTTCTTCAGGAATGTCATCGTCAGTATGTGCTAAAACATTTTCCATAATTTCCTGAGCTTTACTTAGATATTGAGCTTCGTCAATTCTCTTTGTTTCATAATCAGCAATGGTTTGTTTTAATAACTCAGAAAACTTCTTGTAAAAAGCAGGGTCTTCTTCCATTTTCTCTGAAATATGCTTGGCTGTGCGACTTGCTATTTTATCTGCTTTGGCGGCTTTACCCGTTGTATTCTCTACTTCTTGCTGAAATTTTTCTTTGTCAAAAATGTTAACCAATTCAGTAATTACTTCTACTTTTTCAGTAGTGATATGTGTGTCAATTAATTTTTGAATTTGTCCTTCATATTGTTTGTAATCCACAGCATCAGAATATCTTTCAACTACAGCAGTGCGAAGTTTCATAAACATGCTTAAGTCTTCTTTGTAACGATTAATCGTTTTCTCTTCCACATCTTTGTGAAACTGCATTGAAGAAAGAGCCAGTTTTAAAGCTTTTGCATAAGAAGCAAGTTTATCGTAAAAGACAACTCGTATAGCTTCATCCTTTAATAATATTTGGTAAGCTTCTGCATCTCTCTTATTGGCAACGGACTTGAAAATATCCCACAACTCTGAATGCTTTTGAGGGAGTTTTTTGATTTCTTCATTAATATTGACCAATGTACCTTCCAAATCATCCGCATCAAAATCTTCAAATGACGAATACATCAATAAAGCATCGTCTAAATTTTCAATTACGCCGTAATAGTCAATAATATAACCAAACTCTTTATCTGGATAAACTCTGTTAACTCTCGCAATGGCTTGAAGTAGTTTGTGACTTTGTAAATTACGCGTTAAATAAAGAACAGTATTCTTTGGCTCATCAAACCCTGTTAATAGTTTATCAACAACTATAATTATTTCAGGGTCTTTTTGATTTTGAAAGCGGTTGATAATATTCTTTTCATAGGTTTTTGAGTTGCCATGTTCGTCCATCATTCTTTTCCAAAAACGATTCTCTTTTTCACTCGACTTCTCGTAAGCGCTATCTTCGCCTTCTCTTTCGTCAATTGGGGAAATCAAGACTTCACTACTTACAATTCCTATTTCATCCAAAAACTCTTTATAGCGTATGGCATTTATCTTTTTATCGCAAACCAATTGAGCTTTAAAAGGAGTTCCTTGCCAATTATCTCTAAAATGCAAACTAATATTCCATGCAATGGCATATATTTTTTGCTCGGCACTATTTAATTGGTCTGCTCTGCTGAATTTCTTTTTAAAGTCTGCTTTCTGATATTCTGTCAATGGTTCAGAAACCATATCAAAGAATGTATCAAGAGGACTGGAATTAACAATTTGTCTTGCCAGTCTTCCTTCGTATAATAATGGAACTACGGCTTTGTCATTTACTGCCTGGTCAACTGTATAGGCATCGATAATTCCACCGAACTTGGCAGCTGTGCTTTTATCCTTTTTAAATAATGGAGTTCCCGTCATTGCTATAAAACAAGCATTTGGTAAAGTCTTCTGCATGTCGATATGAAAAACTCCATGCTGAGTTCTGTGACCTTCATCAACTAAAACGAAAATATCGTGACTTTCTAAAGGTTTTTTAATTTTCTTCATGGCAGCCGAAAACTTATTGATGATGGTAGTTACAACTGCATCGCTTTTACTTTCAAGCAAATCAACTAAACGTTTACCTGTAGTTGCATTTTCTACAAACATACCGCATTTTCTGAATGTGCCAGTAATTTGCCTATCTAAATCGGTACGGTCAGTAACCAATATTATTTTAGGGTTTCGAATTGCTGGCTCCAAAGCAATGGCTTGAGCTAACATAACCATAGTTAATGATTTTCCACTTCCTTGTGTATGCCAGATTACTCCGCCGTTTCGTTTGCCTCTATCCAGAACTGTCATTCGCTTCATGGATTTTTTGATGGCGAAAAACTGTTGGTAGCGTGCTACCTTTTTTGTGCCATTATCAAATAATATAAAGCTATATGCAATGTCTAATAATCGTTTTGGGTGGCAAAGCCCAAATAGATACTTGTCTTGCTCTGTGATTTGTATTTCTTCTTGTTCTAATGCGTCAAAATGCTGGCGTACATACCTAAATCTGTCGGAGAATAGTTTTTCTTTCTGTTTTAAGGTGAGCGGAGTATTTTTCAGCTCAAACAATTTTCTTAGATGTTCCTTTTCTTCTGATTCGGTGTTAAACTTCTCTTGCCACTTCGACCAAAATTTTTCCTTTGTTCCATTAGTAGCATAGGAAGCTTCTTGTGTTGCCACGCTCAATGTGAGTTGAGAATAAACATAAAGTTGACGTATTCCGTCATCTTGTTGATTACGCAAATGTTGACTTATTGCCTGTTTTAACGGTTCTTTCATGTTTGGGCGTTTGCATTCTATGATGCAAAATGGAATCCCATTAACAAACAAAACCAAATCGGGTCGGTAATGTTCTTTGCTTGTGCTTCGCATTACAGAATATTCTTCGGTAACATGAAAAACATTATTTTCAATATTTTTCCAATCAATATATTGAAGCGTGAAGCTTTTTTTATCTCCATCAATATTTTGTTCCAAAGCTTTTCCTAAAGAGACTAAATTGTATGCAGATTCACTGGCATGAATATAACCTTCATTCATAGGAAGATCTTTTAACGTTAATATGCCTCGTTCAATATTCTCGTTAGAAAAAATGCTTGTTTTGCTGGCACTTACCTGAATGCTATTAATTTCTTTTAGCTGCTTACGTAAAACATCTTCCAAAAGCACATTGGTTGTTTTATTGCCACGAAATTGTAAAGCCTCATCTGGCGTGAGATATTGATATCCTAAGTTTTGCAATAGTTGCAAGGCAGGTATCTGGCTTATATGGTCTTCTTTAAAACTTGGTGTATCCATTGCTTTCGTATTTAATTTTACTTCTGTTTTTCATGTATAGAGAAATGCTGTTTTATATACACGATATCTTTTTTATGTATAGTTTTTAAGTATTTCCTTTATATGAATCTGCTTTTTTTGATGTTTTTTAGATTGTTTTATAATTTGTAGAAGGTGTACTTAAGTATTTTACTCTATACATATTTGATTGATATGTATAGAAAATGCGTGTTTTCTATACATGTTTTATTTGATTGACATTTGACAATAGCTCAAATAAATCTTTATTGATGTAATAGTTATCCCTACCTATCTTCACTTTATGTACAATCCCAATTTGACTAAGTTCATCTAAGTATTTGGTGGCAGTCAATCTGCCTACGTCTAAATCATTCACAACAAACTCTATTTTAGTATAAGGATGCTTAAACAAATTATTGATTAAATCCTGACTATAGAATTTGGTGTTTTCTCTAATTATCTTCTTGCTTTTTAGCATTAGGATTTTTATTCCCTCTATAATATGAATGGTTTGCATGGATGTTTGTTCAATAGCTTCAAGTATAAATAAAACCCAATCTTCCCAGGCATTTTCTATACGTACATTTTGTAGCAAACGATAATAATCCCCCTTACTTTGGTTGATGAAACGACTTAAATATAAAATGGGTAAATTCATCATTTCTTCCTTAACTAAATAGAGGATATTGATAATTCTACCGGTTCGACCGTTGCCATCGTAAAAAGGGTGAATGCTCTCAAACTGATGGTGAATCACTGCCATTTTTACCAAAGGGTCCCAATCGCAAAGTTCATTATTATTCATAAAGCTTTCGAGGTTGGCCATATGAGTTAAAACTTCCTCGTGTGTCTGTGGTGGGGTATAAACCACTTCGCCAGTTTGTTCGTTTTTTAATTCGGTGCCGGGTACTTTACGAAAACCAGCTCGGTTTTCTTCAATAGCGGCCTGCATATCTATAATGTGGTTATTTGATAAAAACCACATCTTCTTTACTGTATGAAAACCCCAGCGCAAAGCTTCAGCATATTTATGCACTTCTTTGGAAGCAATGGTTTTAAATTGGTTTTTTAAGTAATCAGCTTGATAGAGTTCATCATGTGTAGTCACAATATTTTCAATAGCCGAACTGTCTTTGGCTTCCTGCAAGGAAAGGGTACTAATCAAAATATTCTGATTAGGAATACTTAAAGCCGCACCTTTCATTTCGGCTAAAGCACTACGCGCCAAGGCTACTTTTTTTAAAACAGCTTTTGATTCTAATTCCATATCAAATGGAAGTGTTGGGATTTGATAATTCATATGCTTTTCTCTTTTCGTAAATTGTCTGAACTATGATTTTTGTGATTGATTTGATTCTGTTGATTTATACTTTTTGTTTGTAAGGCGTTTGAAATTAAGGCTGGTTTCACCAAAGTTGATTAATAGCCCAATTTGAAGATTGTATGCTTCAAGGTAATTAATTGCCTGAGCAAAATGAACATCTTCCAGTTTAGTTAAAGCTTTTAGTTCAACTGATATTTCACCTTCAACCAAAAAATCAACCCTCCTTGTACCAATGTGCTCATTTCGATAGTGTATTGGCATTTCAAACTCTCTTTTAAATGCGATATTCTCTGACGAAAACTCTATGGCTAATGCTCGTTGATAAATCACTTCCTGAAAACCATTACCAAGTGTACTGTGAACCTTCATTGCACAACCAATAATCTTTCCTGTTAACTCCGAATGTTTATATTCTTTTTTAATCATAGACAATCATTTAATCACACAAATCACAGTTCAGACGTTTTTTTCCCGTTAACAAAACCTGCATCATTCCCTTTTTCTGTTCACGGAGTTTATCGGTTTTGGCTTTGAGTAATTCTAATTCTTTGTCGGCAGCTTGGAAAACTTTTGCTATTGCGGTTTGTTCTTCAATCGAAGGAAGATTTATTTTTATCTTTGAAAATAGGTCATACCACAAATAAACTCTTACACCACCTTCTCCAAGTGCATTAATGCGATATTTGGTGTGGTCTAATTGCAAGAACTGTTGGAGATAATAATCCAAAATTTCTTTTTTTGTTTTGAAACATACATAAAGAGAGCTAATTACCCCAATTTCGTCTTCAAAGTAGGCTAAAGAGCCTACATTTATTCTTGCAGGATTATAGGCAAATTCATTTTTCTTAATAATCTTATAATTACTTAAATCTTGTCCAGCAACTCTTCCTTCAAAATGGTCAGTCTGCAACACAAAACCATTTGTATTTGTTACAGAATATATATTTGCATCAATAAGTTCTTTGTTTCTTCTTGAAAAGTTAGTTGTCACATCATCTATTCGAACTTTCTTCCACTCCTCACTAAACCCCTTCAATCTCTTCTTGCCAGTTAATAGATTTTGCATCAACCATTTTTTGCTTAACTCTTTTTGTGCAATAAGTTGATTATTTTTATTTATGGCAATATCCATTAAACTCAATGCTTTGGCAATGGCTTTTTGCTCGGGAAGAGGAGGCAGGGCAATATTAACTTTTGATAGGTTTGTTTTAGACACACCATAGACTGAAATGCCTGTGGCAATACGCCTTAATTCCCTGATTACTTGTTGATGATTTAGTACGTATGTCCGAAAACCTAATGAAATAGTTTCCTCATTCGTTCTAGCTGCAAAAGTATGAAGACCTGCTACTATCTTTCTACCATTTATATTTTTGAGTTCAACACAATCACAAATACCCTCATAATCCTCTGAAGCATCTGCAATTATTAAATCACCTTCCTTTAGTGCAGGGAAATCTTCTTCTTCAAATGCGTTTTTATCTATTAACCCATCAGTTATATATGGTATTGGCTTTTCATACTCAAAATCTAAAATCTCATTTTCAAAAGTAGAATGAATATCACCGTAATGTATATTTTGAATTTCATCAGCAGTTATACTTTCTCTTAATTGTGCTCTTGAAAATGAAAAGCTTTTAATAAAATCAAATTCATGTCCAAATTTTGATATTTTCCAATCATCAGGTATGGAAGAGTTATAAAACGGTTTTGTATCTAAAGTATCAGCAAACCCTCTAAGTCCATTTCCTCCATAAACAGGATAAACTCCAGAATCGAATATATGTTTGGAGGTTATACCTACTCCACTTTTGAAATGACTGCAAGCATCTTTCAACCTCTTAACTTTCCAATCACTTGGAATTTTAGTATTATAAAAGGGTTTTGTATTTTTATTTTTCATCCGATGAACCTGTTTTATTTTTCAAAGATTTGGGTTGTTTCTTCTCAAGCTTTTTAATACTGTCGGCAACCGGTAAATCTTCAGTCATAGTACCGCCAATTTCTTCAATGGTTTTTCGCACTTTTTGCCCGATTTCAAAATGAGTTTTATTGGCTTTGGCTTTTCCTTTTATTTTGTCTTTTTTCAGTTTCTCTTCGGTCTGCGTTGCACGGAAAAGATTTGCAGCCAGCTCCGTACTTCCCATATGGTCGAGAATATGTTGGCTTTTTTTTAAGCCTTTGTTTGCGTGTATTCCTTTGGCATCGAGCCCACCATACAAGCCCATGTATCCATGATTTTGAAAAATAGCATATTCAAAAGGTTGAACAACACCAGCTGATTTTGCTGCATCGGCCAATTGCAAATTGTGCTTTTTCATTTCGGTGCGTAAAAATAAGCGGCGCTCATCTTCTGTACTCAGTCGGTTGTATTCGTCCATTTGCTGAATTTCCTGCAAACGGGTTTGTACAGCAAAATAGGTTTGTCCCAATGCGACAACCTCCTTATTAGGGTCAGCATTTTGCACAATCAGGTAGCAGGCATAGCGTGAAAGTTTCACACCATCTTCCATGGGGCGTTTTGCCCCTGAGCCAATTTTGACCATTTCGAGGAAGTCCTCGAAATGGTTTTCAATTTTTTGTCCACTATTAAAACAAGCTTCTTTTGCCTTCTCTATTACAGGTTTAAAATGTCGGTATTCGGAATATTCAAGTATTTTCCCAAGTTCTCTGGCTGACCACCATTCGTTATTGTTTTCGTCAATCTTTTTAGTTTGCTCAAAGATTGTATTGTTGTTTTTTTCTATATCTTGATTCATTGGGTGTAAGGTTTTAATCCATTAATTCTTTTAAATAATTATCCATTTCTCCCTGCACTACTTTTAAATCACCTTCCAACTTTTCAATCTCCTTTTGCACTTCAGCAATATCCACTTCGGCTTCTTCCTCAAAAGTATCCACATAGCGAGGGATGTTGAGGTTAAAATCGTTTTCCTCTATTTCATCATAGGTAGCTACATAGCTGTATTTATCTTCTACAACTCCAGCTTCTAGTTTACCTTCATTAAATTTTCGGTAAGTTTCAACTATGTGTTCGATATGCTTTTCGTTGAGCTTGTTTTGGTTTTTAGCTGAATCGTAATGTTTACTGGAATCGATAAACAATACATTGGTATTAGGCTTTTCGACTCCGCTCGAAGTCAAGACTTTTCCCCTGTTGAAAATTAATATAGCTGCAGGAATACCAGTACCAAAGAATAGGTTTGAAGGTAAGCCAATTACTGCTTCCAGTAAATTTTCTTCAATTACTTTTTTACGAATTTTCCCTTCGCTTGCTCCTCGAAATAAAACACCATGAGGAACAACAACACCAACTTTTCCTTTTCCTTCGTAGGTTGTTTCAATCATGTGTGTAATAAAAGCCCAGTCGCCTTTGCTTTTAGGTGGTACACCTCGCCAGAATCGGCTATACCGGTCAGTTTCAGGGTCGTATGAAACGGTGGTTTTATCTCCGTCTTTATCTTCTACCTTTCCCCATTTATCTAAAGAAAAAGGAGGGTTTGCCACAACCGTGTCAAACTTCATTAAAGCATCGCCTTCTTTTAATTTTGGATTACGAATGGTATCGCCCCAACGAATTGTTGCATCATCAAAACCATGCAAAAACATATTCATAACAGCTAATGCCCATGTGCTACCATTTGCTTCCTGTCCATAGAGTGAGAAATTGTCAGAACCAACTTCTTCACCTGCTTTAATAAGTAGTGAAGCTGA
>Ga0008650_1001802_pt1 | contig 9328 bp, 6 predicted proteins | sample SaaInlV_150m_DNA_2_FD_59172 | JGI IMG/M metagenome (GOLD analysis project Ga0008650, IMG submission 59172) | Marine microbial communities from expanding oxygen minimum zones in the Saanich Inlet - SI037_S2LV_150m_DNA | ecosystem: Environmental > Aquatic > Marine > Intertidal zone ...
ACTCAGATGTAGGCCAAAAACAACCATATTGGTAATCTCAAAACCAGGAACTAGATATGTCACTAGCCAAAGCATCGCAACATTAATGACTATAGAAAACAAGCCAAATGTAACTAGGTTTACTGGAAGGAAAAGAATTTTAATGACTGGTTTGATTATTTTTTGGACAAAAACCATGACAAGACTGGCGATAACCAATGTGGTCCAATCAGAAAAACGAATTGTCGGCATAAAGTATGAAAGGATCCAGAGGGTGATGGCGGTGTTGAGGAATGGTTTTAGCAAAGTTTATTCTTCTCCATTTTCTTTAAGATTGCCAAATTTTCTTATTGTTTTGGCACCAGAATGATTAATTTCTTCAATTGCTTGAGGTAAGTCAATAAACCATCCTTCTAAAACAATTTTAGTTGCTTCTGGATAATCTTTTAACTTATCAATAAGTATATTTGCATTTGGGCTAGTCGGTAAGATTGGCATAACTTTTTCCCATAAAACTAATCCATGGAGTGTTCCATCATTAATATCTTTTGCAGAGATTTTAATTACTCTAAATTCAAGTCCTTCAACATCTGGAAAAATTTTTTGAAGTTCAGCAACTTTTTTCTTACTTTCATCACTCATTTCATTATCTTCAAAAAGAAACATTGGTTCTTTAAGTGTAGAACTTTTAAAATATTCACGAAGAGCAAACATTGTTCTTTCTATAAGGACGCTCCCCTTAAATCCATCATCAAATGCTTCTCTGAGTTCTAGTAAGGCAGCATAGTCAGGATTTTCTAATTCAGGTGCTTGATTTTTTTCCTCTAACTGTTTAAAAGCAGCATGAAGTTCATCGAATGGATTTTCTTTATCTGTCATATATCTTTTCATTCTACTGTTATTTCATTACTTATTCAACATTCCTCTCACATGTCTTCTCCCCCACTGTTTTTTTGCAAAACGATGAGATTCATCACGTAGTTGTTGAGCTATTTTCAAGGCTGGGTGGTCTGCAGTTAGGGTCAGTATCTTATATTTTTCTGAATTACCCTCTGGCAATGGGATGATTAATCTATCTGGGTTTTTGGCGATACCAATAACTGGGTTTCTCCAGGACCAGGTTTGTAAAACTGATCTTATCTGGCCTTTTCCCCCATCTACTATTATTAGATCAGGTCTGCCCCACTCTGGATGATTTTGTCTCCTTGTTAGCGCTTCCTTCATCATTTTGTAGTCATTAGGTGTGTCTATAGAATCAATATTAAAAAGTCTGTATTGATCTGTATTTGGCTTACCATTTTCAGAAACTACCATCGAGACAGCTGCATTTTTTCCCTGGATATTGCTGACATCATAACCTTCTATTCTCTCTAGTTTTTTATTTTTTGGCCAATGGGTGTAGGTAATAAGGATTTTTTGGAGTTCTATGATTCCTTGTTCTTGTTGAGATGCACCAAATCCAGGCAATACAAGATTGGGTCTGAGACGATAAGTTTTCTTTGTTACTTCTTTTATGTTCTGAATCTGGAGTTTAATAAGTTGAGCTTTTTCATATTTTTGTTTGTTTGAAAGCAGGCTCATTTTATTTTTTAGTTGTTTGAGAACAGCTCCCTTTTTTCCTCTTAAGAAAAGTTTGAGATTTTCAATATTTTCTAGATATTCTGCTGAGTCTATTATGCCAAGACAAGCTCCAGGGCATTGATCTAGATGGTAATAAAAGCAGGCTTTTTGTGGTTTTGAATTAGTTGGTTTTTTATTCTCAGGTTTTTCAACAAGTGGTTTATTACACCAAGGAAAGATCTTTCGAGCAATCTTGAGCACCTCATTTATTTTATAGCTACTTTGGAATGGTCCCAGAATTGTTCCCTTGGGATTTTCTTTAATAAGATCTGTTTTTCTTTTACGTAGAACTCTAGGATATTTCTCTTTGGTGATCACTAGATAGATTGGGGATTTATCATCTTTGAGCCTAATATTAAAAAATGGCTGATGAGTATGAATAAGTTCTGCTTCTATTAGTAAAGCTTCCAGCTCACTTTCTAGAACCTCAAACTTTAGTTTGTTAGCAGTTGTAACCAGCTTTTTTATTCTAGGTGATAATTGGGAATAATGAGTGTAATTAGTTAATCTATTTTTGAGATTTTTTGCTTTACCGATATAAAGAATCTTATCGTTTTTGTCTAAGAACGAGTATACTCCCGGCTCCGAGGACCAGGATGATCGATCCGACACCCACAACATAGAGGGCGTAGGGATGGGCGATGGTTTGGATGAAGTTTGGTGCATTGGTAACAGTAAAATCTCCTGAATTAATACTCTCCCCGTTCATTGTAACGGTTAGGTGAAGACTATCCTTTGTTGGGATAGCTCCCTTTGTATTATAGACAAATAACGGAATAGTTATGGTTTGAAATGGCAAGATAGCTGGAATGGTTGTATCACCAAAAACTCTAACTCCAGATTTTTCTGAGCTTAGGTCAAAACTCAAGTTATACCAAGCTGCCCCAGAAGTGTTTTTTAGAGTTAGAACATGGAATCCTGGAAGATTAATAAAAGAGTTTTTTTGTGGTTCCAAAGATGTCTCTAAAGTTGGGCTTTGCTCTGGGAAAGTATCTCCGAAGCTTACTTCTAAGGTTTTCTCTGTTTGTTTTTCTGTTTTGTAAGATCCGGCAGGATAAGGCAACGAGCTTGATTCTCCGTTGATGGCTAGGACGATATGATTGAGGTCGAATTGGTTGAAGTAATCAACTCCCCCGGTAGTGTTTCCCCAGGTTGGATCGATTGATTTCCAGATTTGATCTTCTTCATGCCAATATTCTGGCCAAGCATGCAAGATATCTTCTACCAAACTCAATGGCCTCAACTCACTATTCTCGGTGTAAGCATAGCCAGTAATTACTCTAGAAGGAATTTTATTAGTTCTGGCTAAGGTAACAAAAAGGTCTGAGAATTCTTGGCAGGCAGCTTCTTTAGGAATCTCTAGAATTTTGGCTGCTCCTTTTCTTTCAAAATCATCGATCGATTCAATCGTTGCATACTCCAGTTGAGTGGTAACAAAGTCATAGATTTCTTTGGGAGTTGTATTTTTTTGGGCTATCTCTTGAATAAAAGGATTATCTGTTTCCCAAAAGGGTTGTTTTATTAAGTGGAAATCTTGTGGGTAAGCAATGGGAATGGTTTCATTTTGATTTAATGTTAAGAGAGCTTGTGCTTGAACTTTTATTGCTTGAGCTGTGTTACCAGGCATATAAAAAGTAGCGAGCCAGTTTCCATCTTGGTCTACTTTCATTTCGGTTGGTTCTGGATCGATTGTTTGATAATTCATTCTTTGAAATGGAGTATCAGGTGGTAATGCTGTTTGTAAGAGAATTGGTTGGGTATCATTATTTTCTAGAAAATAGGTGAAGTTTAGGTCAAAGATTTGTTCTGAACCAAAAAGAGCAGAAACTCCTCTATCACCCAGTTCACTAAAGGTCATTTTAATTGCACTATTAGTGAAAGATTGAGAAAAGTTTGTAGCCGGAGTAACTCTAGTTGCTGTTCCAAAATATAAAGGTGTATTTAATACAACTTCTATATGAGTATACTGACTAGGATCTGCTTGTTTGGGAATAGCTACTTCCAGAACTTCACCGTTAATTTGAGCTAGATCAGGATTTGTATAGCTAATTGTAAAAACACGAGTCTTACCTTCGCCAACTAATTTATCTGGGAAAGTAATGCCAATATTTGTTTGATTTTTTATTTGAGTAACTTCTGCATCCATGGTTCCTTTATTATCAAAAACTCTGATTCCAGTGATTTTTTGAGAACTAGTTCTGAGGCCATGCTTAGTAATGTAGTAAGTCGGGGTGAGATTTTTGATTGTAAAAGTATGTTCAACATAGGTAGAGCCATTTTGTTGAACGTTATAGGTACTTCTGAGAGTGTTTTCAAAGGAGTTAGCTGCTTCTTTTTGAGCAGAAATATTTTTTGGAAAAAATAAACTAGTACTAATAGTAATTAGTATTGTTAGAAAAAAAACTTTATTTATAAATTTAAATCGGCTAGTAAAAAGACCAAAGATACTCATACTCTATTATGGAAGAATATGGCTTTTATCTTGAAAAATCAATCTGGAAAACTAGATTGAAAAACACTTCCCTTTTTAAGGATAGATATTTTTTATTTTTTCTTCTGCGCTGCAAACTCTTCTTTCAAATATTTACCAGTAAAAGAGTTTGGATTTTTGGCTAGTTCTTGAGGAGTATTTACAGCGATTATCTCACCTCCATACTCTCCTCCTTCTGGTCCCAGATCAACAATCCAATCAGTATTTTTGATTACATCTAGATTATGTTCAATCAGAACAACTGTGTTATTTTGTGAAACTAATTTATGCAAAACTACTAGTAGTTTCTGGATATCTTCAAAATGTAATCCAGTTGTTGGCTCATCAAGTAAATACACGACATGATCATTTGTTCGTAAACTCAATTCTTTGGCAAGTTTTACTCTTTGTGACTCTCCTCCACTGAGAGTTGGAGCAGGTTGTCCAAGTTCTAGGTAACCAAGACCAACATCAACTAAAGTTTTGAATTTTTGTTTTAGGGTTCCGTTGTGTGCAAAGAACTTTAGAGCATCATCAATACTTAGCTTGAGAATATCGGCAATGTTTTTTCCTTTATACAAAACTTGTAGAGTTTCTTCGTTATAGCGTTGGCCATGACAGACATCACAAGTCACATAAACGTCTGGTAAAAACTGCATTTCTATTTTTATTTGTCCATCACCACGACATGTTTCACAACGGCCACCTTTGACATTAAAACTAAATCTTCCAGCATTGTAGCCTCGGATATGAGCTTCTTGGGTGTTTGCAAATATTTTTCTAATATAGTCAAAAATCTTGGTATAGGTTGCAGGATTAGAGCGAGGTGTTTTACCGATAGGGCTTTGATCAATCAAAGAAACTCTTTTTACTACTTCTGGAATCATGGCTTGTTTTACAAAACCTGCTTGTGATTTAGTTTTTCTTTCTAAATGTTTCATTAGTTGATGATAGAGGGTGTCATGTAAAAGAGTTGATTTACCAGAGCCAGAAATACCAGTGATACAAGTCAAAGCATTGAGAGGAAAGTCAACATCTATGTTTTTGAGGTTGTGATGATTAGCACCCCTAAGGCTGATTGTTCCAGAATGACCTTTAGTCATAGCTGTCTCGTTTGGATCTAGAACTTGTCTTTCATCTTCTTTTATTCGTTTGAGAATAACATCTTTTTTCCTAGATAAGTATTTTCCAGTTATGGATTTTTTTGATTTCATTATTTCTTTGGGAGTTCCATGGGCGATTATTTCTCCACCATTCTTTCCGGCTTTTGGTCCGAAATCAAAAATATAGTCAGAAGCTAACATTACATCTCTGTCATGTTCTACAACGATTACTGAGTTACCTTGATTCTTAAGATTTTCTAGAGTTTCAATAAGTCTGTCATTATCTCTAGGATGAAGACCGATTGTAGGTTCATCAAGAATATATAAAACTCCGGTAAGTCCTGTCCCTATCTGAGATGCAAGACGGATTCTTTGAGCTTCTCCACCTGCCAATGTAGAGGCTTCTCTACTGAGTGATAGATAGTTGAGACCGACAGATGTTAAGAAGCTTAATCTAGTAATTATTTCTTTAAGAATAGATTCACCAATCTCAAGTTCTTTTGTAGAAAGTTTATTTTCTTTCTTTAAAGCCTCAGACCAATCTAGAGCTCGTTGGATAGTGAGATTGGTTATGTTGGCAATATTATTATTATCGATAGTTACAGCGAGAGAAGATGGCTTTAAGCGGTCACCTACACAATCAGGACAGATTTCTTTGTGCATGAACTGGCCTATTTCTTTACGAATATAATCACTATCTGTTTCTTGATAACGACGTTCTAGATTTGTGACAAAACCCTCGAATTTTTCTTGGATCATTGTCTCTTTACCAAACCTATTTTCTCCAGTTACTTCATAAATCTTGGATGATCCATAAAGTAATATTTTTTGAAATTCTTCACTCATGTCTTCAAAGGCAGTTTTACGGAAATCATAACCAGCTTCTCTGACTACAGTCTGAACAAGTCTAGCCCACCAGGTGTCATTACCCATGGTTCTAGCAAAAGGAATGATAGCTCCTTCACTGAGCGTTAAGACAGGCGCAGTTATTTTCTCTGGATTTACTCTGAGTAAAGAACCTAGTCCATTACATGCAGGACAAGCTCCTTCTGGTGAGTTAAAAGAAAAAACTCTTGGTTCAAGTTCTTTAAGTGAGATCCCACAGTGACTACAAGCTAGTTTTTCACTGAAGAGATGATCTTCCATATCTTTTGGTTTATCTGGGAATGATAGTGAGGCATCTTCTATAAAGCTAGCTATTACGAGACCAGTAGATAGCTTGAGGCCTTCTTCGATTGATTGGGATAATCTAGATCTGAGAGTCTTGAGTTCCTGTGGGTCACGTAGTTGTTTTTTGGAAAAACTAATTCTATCCAAGATAGCTTCGATAGTATGTTTATTTGTTTTGATAAGAGTAATACTTTCACTAAGATCAAATACTTCTCCATCGATTCTAACTCTGCTGTAACCTTGTTTTGATAAATTAGTAAATAGAGCAGAAAACTCTCCTTTTCTATTTTGAATAACAGGAGACATAATCATGAAACGGATTGGTTGATTTGTGGTTTTTTCTTCGACTAGTTTTATAATATGACCAATAATCTGATCGATACTTTGGGTGCTTATTTCTCTTTTACATTGGTGACAATGTGGGTGCCCTACTCTTGCGAAGAGTAATCTAAGGTAATCGTATATTTCAGTAATAGTCCCGACAGTAGATCTTGGGTTATGAGAAGTTGTTTTTTGATCAATAGAGATAGCAGGAGAAAGTCCTTCTATCTGATCTACCTTGGGTTTTTGCATAATACCCAAGAATTGACGGGCATAAGAACTGAGGGACTCAACATACCTGCGTTGTCCTTCTGCATAAAGGGTGTCGAAAGCCAGAGAAGTTTTTCCACTTCCAGAAAGACCAGTAAAAATAACTAGTTTATTTTTGGGAATGCTGATCGAGACATCTTTAAGATTATGTTCTTTGGCACCAGTGATGATGATATGGTTTAGTGAGTTCTTTTTCATAAAAAATAGAGGCTGTATTGTAGCGTTTATAGTGTTGAATTAGTAGTGTCAATGCTTACTCTTTTTAGTAAAAAATTAATATGAACATTGGCTGATGAGTTTTTTTTATATTGAGGTCTGGTTATATAAGATCTCGAATTTGTTCTTCAAGTGTTTTAAGAATAATTTGTTTTTGTTGTAAATCTATGAATTCTAAGGCTTTTCCTAGTAATTCTAATTCATCCTTTTTATCTGTAGCATCTTTTTCAATTATTGAAAAGAATTCTGCTAATAAGTCTAGTAAATCAGCAAAACCGTTTAAAAAATCTTGATTTATTGTTTTTTGATTTTTGATTAGATTAATTAAAACAACCTCAATTTCATTTGGTAAGTTTAAACTTTTAATTTCTTGTTGTAGATTTTCTTTTTTCATATATCTGTTTTAGTAATTATGAATTAATACTTCTTATTTTATATGCTAATTTTGTTAAATTTTCTGATGTTCTATAACTAGTTCTTGCTGATTCTTTTAAGATCCTTATGTTTATCTTTTCAATCAAAAGGATTGTTTCATTAATACCAAGAAATAATTCAGTTACTAAAGGGATATAAGGTGATGTTGTTCTTTTATCTTTTTCTTTCCTTAATCGTAAATGTCTCTTCTTATATTCTTCTTCTCTATCTATAGCAGCTTGTAATTCACTTTTTGAGTTTGACTTTTTTTCTAGTAATCTAGATAAATCTTCCCAAAGTTTTGGTCCGATGATTGATTTTTGATAAACTGTTTCCAATGCATTCAAAATTTCTTTTCTCAATCTTTTTTTTTCTTCCGGAGTATTTAGTTCTACAAGTTGTTCAACTATAAATTGTAAATCTTCTTTTTTAATTTCTGCTGAATATTTTATATTTTCCTCTATTTCAGTTATTTTTTCTGAGATGAGTTTTGATCCTTTTTTTGCTGGATCTAGGATTTTCTCTTTTATTTTCTCTAAAAGACTAAGAGCCTGTTCTTTGGGTAAAGTAGCTAGTTTGTTTGCCAGTTTTTCTATGATTTCAGTAGGATTAGTATTATTTAATGTATCAACTTTATCTGCAATTTTTTCTTTTTTAGCTTGTATTATTTCTGTTGCTTCTTTTTCTTTTTGGTCTAATTTTTCTTTAAAAGATAAAGTTATTGCTTTTGCTTTTTCTACAATTATTTTTGACCCTTCTTTTGTTGGATCTAGGATTTTTTCTTTTATTTTCTCTAAAAGACTAAGAGCCTGTTCTTTGGGCAAAGTAACTAGTTTATTTGCTAGTTTTTCTGATTTAGTTTTTATTCCCCCCCTAAGATTCTCTGCAGCAGTAGTAAACTTTGCTAGTAATTTTTCTTTTTTTGATCTTTTTTGCTCTGGTTTGAAGCTGACTTCTTTGTCAATCATATATATCTAATATAGAACAGATGTTTAACAAAAATAACTATTAATTATTGAGCTCAGCAATTTTATCTCTCAATAAAGCAGCTAGCTCAAAATCTAGATCAGCCGCTGCCCTGCGCATTTTTAAATCAAGTTTTTTGATGACTTTTTGTTTTTCATCTGGAGCCATTGATTCTGGATCTAAGGCTTGAAGATCTATAAACTCATTTTTTTTGAGTTGAACAATCATCCCCTTTTTCTTTATTTTAAGAGCGGCTAATTTATCTTCTTTTTCTTCATCAGTCTCACGCAAAAGTAGTTTTTCACGGATAGGTTTACTGATACTTTTTGGAGTAATATCGTATTTAAGATTATAGTTTATTTGAATTTCTCTACGTCTTTGTGTTTCTGTAATAGATTTTTTGATAGATTTCGTCATTCTGTCAGCAAAAAGCATGACTTTACCATCTACGTGTCTAGCTGCTCTACCCATAGTTTGAGTCAAGGCAGTATAAGAACGGAGAAAGCCCTCTTTATCTGCATCAAGAATAGCAACGAGACTAACTTCTGGTAGATCTAAGCCTTCACGAAGTAAATTAATACCAACCAAAACATCATATTTTCCAGATCTGAGGTCATCTAAAATATCAGATCTCTCTAACGTGACAATATCAGAGTGAAGATAAGCTACCTTTGGATACTCTGGCAAGTCATAGGTAGATAAAGGATCAAGATCTACATAAAGATTATCATCTATCGGTCCAATTTCTATATCATCTATTGGAATAAGATCTTGGCTTTTTTTGTATTTAGTTTCTTCA